>Ga0116227_10000358_pt1 | contig 86219 bp, 72 predicted proteins | sample S1TSphgellanicum_FD_89693 | JGI IMG/M metagenome (GOLD analysis project Ga0116227, IMG submission 89693) | Host-associated microbial communities from peat moss isolated from Minnesota, USA - S1T2_Fb - Sphagnum magellanicum MG | ecosystem: Host-associated > Plants > Peat moss > Unclassified... | reverse complement strand
TCCTTTTATTGATAGCCGTTTTAATACAGGTTATTGCCTGCATCAATTTCATGAACCTATCTACCGCCCGGGCATCAAAACGTGCCAAAGAAGTTGGTGTTCGCAAAGTAATTGGTGCACGGCAATCCGACTTAATTAAACAGTTTTTGGGCGAATCATTTTTGCTAGCCTTTATTGGTGTTGCAATCGCAATCCCTTTACTGTTATTAGCGCTGCCTTATCTTAATGAAATTACCCACACCACTATTCAACTTACCTTTGATGACTACCGGATTTGGGCTTTACTTGTTGGTCTTATAGCTGTTACAGGGCTAGTTGCGGGTAGTTATCCGGCTTTTTATCTTTCAGCATTTCGCACCATCAAGGTAATTAAAGGCAATTTTACCAGTCATGTTTCTGTAGCAGGGATCCGCAGATCGTTGGTGGTATTTCAATTTGTGTTATCCATTGTACTGATAACCGGGATCATCATTATTTATAGTCAGCTCAATTTTATAAAAAATAAAGACCTTGGGTTTGATAAAAATCAGAAACTCATTTTTAGTTTTTACACGGGTGACTCGCAAGCAAAAATGCAAACCTTTGCCAATGATCTGCGCCAACTATCTGAAGTAAAGGCAGTTAGCTTAGCGGATAATTATCCGAGTCAGTATATTATTCAAGACCACGGCGTTTACCCATCTGGCGGCAATATGGCTACTGCTATCGATGCAGAAAACATTACAACCGACGAACATTTTATTAAAGCAACGGGTATTAAAATGGTGTCGGGTAGAGATTTTGCCCAAAATGATTCGGGCAAGGTGTTGATCAATGAAACCCTGGCTAAACAACTTGGCTTCACCGCCCAAACAGCGCCCGGCAAAAGGTTATATACGCAATACAAGCCCAATCCAATAACATATGTTGAAGTGGCCGGTGTTATGAAAAACTTTAACTATAACTCCCTACATGGCGATATAAGGCCCTTTATGCTGGTTTATAATCCTAAACGGGGCGATCTCTCTAACCTAATTGTTGCTACTAACAGTACTAAATACAAAGGGCTGCTTACACAAATAGAAGCCATCTGGAATAAAAATCTACCAGGTGTACCATTTGAATATGCATTTTTAGATAACGAAGTGGGCAAACAGTACGAAGCAGAAATCACGCTGTCGCAGATCATCAACTCCTTTACCATTATGGCGATTTTAATTTCTTGCCTGGGGCTTTTCGGGTTGGCGGCTTTTAGTGCCGAGCAACGCAACAAAGAAATAGGGATTCGTAAAGTATTAGGCGCCAGCGTAACCGGGCTGGTAAGTTTACTATCTGTCGATTTTATAAAACTGGTTTTTGTAGCCATGATTATTGCCACCCCTATTGCCTGGTGGGGCATGAACAAATGGCTACAAGCCTTTGCCTACCGTATCACCATTAGTTGGTGGATGTTTGGGCTTGCCGGTGTAATGGCTTTATTGATAGCCGTATTTACGGTAAGCTTTCAGGCTATAAAGGCAGCAGTTGCCAACCCGGTAAAAAGCTTAAAGGCAGAGTAAGTTTAATTTGTCGAGTTGTTGATGAAGTAATTTGCTTCACGCTCGTTCAAATCAGTTTTATGTGTTTATTAAAATAGATTTTATGATTAGGAATTACATCAAAATCGCATGGCGAAATTTGACTAAGAACAAGTTTTCGTCGCTCATTAATATTGGCGGCTTAGCCGTAGGTATGGGTGTTGCCATGCTGATCGGCTTGTGGATCTGGGGCGAATTATCGTACAATAAAAACTTCGCAAACTATAGCCGCATCGCACAGGTTATGCAAAACCAGTATATCAATAATTACACGCAAACCGGCCCATCCGAAGCATATCCTTTAGGCAACGCATTGCAAACAAGCTATGGCAGCAACTTTAAGCACATCGTTATGTCCACCTGGAATGATGCGCATATTTTATCATTGGGCGATAAGAGTATTAAAGAAGACGGTAGCTATATGAGCCCTGGCGTTACCGAAATGCTATCGCTAAATATCCTAAAAGGTAGCCGCGCAGGTTTAACTGATCCATCATCAATTATGCTTTCGCAATCGGTGGCTAAAGCTATTTTTGGCAACGCCGATCCAATCAATAAAATGCTGAAGATTGATGGCAAACAAGATGTTAAAGTAACAGGCGTTTATGAAGATCTGTCGCAGAATAGTTCGTTCGCAGATCTTACTTTTATCGCACCTTGGGAGTTAATTGTACAGACAGAACACTACGACACTCGTTTCCAAAACCCGTGGGGAGCAAACTGGTTTCAAACCTTTGTGCAGATAGCAGATAATACCAATATGGATGATGTTTCGGCCAAAATAAAGAATGTAAAAATAGATCAGCTGAAAGGCAATCCCGATGCCCGGCTTAAACCGGTAATCTTTTTACATCCCATGGGCAAATGGCACCTATATTCTGATTTTAAGAACGGCGTTAACGCAGGTGGCGACATCAAAAATGTTTGGATGTTTGGCTTAATCGGCTTGTTTGTGTTGTTGCTGGCTTGCATCAATTTCATGAATTTGAGCACAGCCCGGTCTGAGAAACGCGCCAAAGAGGTGGGGATTCGTAAAGCAATTGGATCTGTCCGTTCGCAATTGGTGGCGCAGTTTTATAGTGAGTCTTTATTAACCGCTGTATTTGCCTTTGCACTGGCATTATTACTATTACAAATGAGCCTCCCTTTTTTCAATCAATTGGGCGATAAGCATATTGCCATATTATGGAGCAACCCGTTATTTTGGCTTGCTGGAATTACCTTCACGTTGTTTACCGGCTTAGTTGCGGGAAGTTATCCTGCTCTATACCTGTCATCATTTAAACCAGTAAAAGTATTGAAAGGTACCTTTCGCGTTGGGCGACTGGCGGCGGTGCCGCGCAAAGTTTTAGTAGTAGTACAATTCGTGGTTTCGGTAGTATTAATAGTTGGTACTATCGTTATTTTTCAGCAGGTACAATTTGCTAAGAACCGGCCGGTTGGTTACAATCGTAATGGCTTAATTACCATATCGCTACAAACTGATGATATCAATAACCACTACGAAGCCGTGCGCAACGATTTAATGCAAAGTGGTGCTGTAGTTGGCGTAACCGAAACGCAGGCCCCTATAACCAGCGTTTTCATTGCCAACGGTGGTTTCAACTGGAAAGGTAAAGACCCTAACCTACGCGAAGAGTTTACGAGCCTCGGCATTACATCAGAATTTGGGCAGACGGTAAACTGGAAAATAAAAGAAGGCCGCGATTTCGTGAGCTCGTTTAAAGGTGATTCATCAGGCTTCATTGTTAACGAAGCCGCCGTTAAATTTATGGGATTAAAAAACCCTGTAGGCGAAACACTGGATTGGGGTGGTAACGGCAAATTCAAGATTATAGGTGTAGTTAAAGATATGGTTACAAGATCACCTTATGAACCCATTCGCCAGATGCTCTTTTACTTGCGCAGGGGTAAACTAAATAACGTAGTGATTAGGATTAACCCACATATGAACGCTAGTGATGCCATAACCAAAATTGGCGCCGTGTTTAAAAGATATGATCCCACCGCGCCGTTTGATTATCACTTTGTAGACGATCAATACGCCAAAAAATTTGATAACGAAGAGCGCATTGGCAAACTAGCAACGTGCTTTGCTGGTCTGGCTATATTTTTAAGCTGCCTTGGCTTATTCGGTATGGCCTCATTTATGGCCGAGCAACGTATTAAAGAAATTGGTGTACGCAAAGTATTAGGCGCATCCGTATTTAACCTTTGGCGATTGCTATCGAGCGATTTTGTGTTGCTGGTAATTATTTCATTAGTGATTGCCACGCCAATAGCCTACTACCTAATGCATGAGTGGCTGCAGAGCTACGAATACCGCGCAAGCATGTCGTGGTGGGTATTTGCAATAACGGGCATTGGAGCGCTTATTATAACGTTGCTAACAGTGAGTTATCAAAGTATTAGAGCGGCCTTGGCTAATCCTATTAATAGTTTAAAGACGGAATGATACCTCTACGCCCGTCTTACTGAACTTGTTTCAGTATCCCTCAGGCCAGGTATACACCCTGTTCATAGATTTATCAAGTAGTGTGCTGAAGCATCATCACAACAGGTTTGATAAGATTTAAGTAAAGAGCCGCATTTAATCCAAATGCGGCTCTTTATTATTTTAATAGAACCCTTGTAGCTCCAAACCCAAACTTTTCTTTTTGGGCATCCATAAAGGTTTGCACCTTTTGGTTCCGGCCTAGTAGTTTGTGTATTTCGTGTCTTAAAATGCCATTACCTGCGCCGTGTATAAATACAATGGACTGCATTTGGTGCACGATGGCCGCATCCAGCATTTTGCGGAAATGATTTAATTGGATCTGCAATATCTCACTGCTATCTAAAAACTGATAATCGTCGCGCAATTTCTCGATATGCAAATCAACATCATGTAGCGGTTTATCCAGATCTATCTTTTCTTCGGCTGGTTTAAAGAAGCTTTCTTTTAGTTTTTGGGCATCAATAACCAATTCGGTTTCATCCAAACGGATTAACCATCCGGCTTGCTTTAAAATAGGCACCGTTTTTTTGGTACCTGCAAAATCCTTCGCTTTAAACTTATCACTAAATAAAATTGGCTTTTGCGGTTTAACTTGTTGCTTGGTAAAAAATAATACCTGAAGATCAAAAGTTGGCCACAGTTGTATATCTGCCAGTTGGGCGGCATACATATCTACGGTTGAGTTTGGCGCTATTACGCCCGAAAATTCTCCTTTATATTTTTCCTGGCTTTGAGTTGTCAGTGTGGCTAATAACTCGAACGAAGTTTCATTAACCAAATGAAAATGCACTACCGACGCAGCGCGAGTATCACTAACTACAGCCAGGTGAACGCCGTTCTGGACAAACGCTTCGATCGGTTGGCTGCTAACTGATGAGTTACCATCACTCTTTCCGCCGCCCGACTGGTGCCCATGTACCGAAGTTACCTTGGTAGCCAGTACAGGGATTTCAAAATCATCGTCGCCGGTAACGCCAATCATTTGTTCATCAAAAATACGGGTTACATACCCTTCGCGTCTTTCATCTACAAAACGCACAAAATCGCCAAGTTTCCACTTCATCTGGCTACAAAGTAACGGATTTTTAAGCAGTACGCCCGCTTATAGCAGCGCCCATTTTTTCTACGGTTTCTTCTGTAAGATTTCCCGCATGCTGTTCCCAGCAATCGGGCTCGTCAAAGGTTTTTACTATCGTGCACACGTGTTTGTTGTTTTCAACAACTATAAAAGTTTCGTTGCATGGTAGTACTAATAAGTGGGTTTCCTTACCGTTCTCGTGAAGATCGAACGATATATGGAATGACCCACCAAAGTGGTTTTGTTCATTCATAAATAGCAGTATTGGGGCCTTATTTCGCTGTTATTACCACGAAAATACATTTGTTGTTGATGGTTAACAAAAATTTTACAAAAAACCATTACCCATGCAATTTGTACTTAACAAACAATAAAGCCTATTCACAACTTATAAGAATACATTAATAACCAAACACTTAGCAGATACAGAAAAATGAGCACCAACTTAAATTCAGCCGAAATCATGGAAAGTACCCCACATAAGGCCTCGAGCCCCGAAATACAAAAAAAACTTTTTGTTTATTATCTCAATAAAATTTACGATGGAAAATTGTACCTGGAAGAGCACCTGCCAGGCGTCATCAAAAAAACACATTTAAAAATACTACAGCTAGCGCTGCAAGAGTTGCTGGCAGATGTTAAAACGCAGCTTTCCCGTATGAACGAGATCTTTAAAATGCTGGATACTTTCCCCGCTCCAATAACCGATGCCCCAATAAAAACCATTATTAAAAACGCATGCGATTTACGCGACAACGCAGATTCGGTAATTGTGAACGATATGGATATTATGGTACACATGCAATTGGTTGAACATGTAAACATTATATCATACCGGATACTACGCCGATTGGCTGCATTATTGAATTATAAGGAAATAGAGCAACTAATGGTAGAATGCTTTGATGAGTCGCGGGATGATGATAAATTATTCCTGATGATCGCCGATGAATACCTGGGCGCATAGTACTTAAAAAGAAAAGCCGGATCAAAAGATCCGGCTTTCATTCATAGTCATTTAATACCCCTATTAAAATAACTGTTACAAAGTAATAAAAAATATTTCTGAATTACAACTCACGGCTTTAACATTTCCGTTACGTTGGCAAAATATTGCAATAAAAAAGCCCCGACATGTCGGGGCTTTTTTATATTACGTAAGTTAAACTTATGCTTGTTGAATAGAGTTATTCCAATCGTTAGCAGTGCTTTTTACTTTATCTTTAGCTTCATTAGCTTTAGATTCTGCTGCATTAACAGCCTCATCTTTATAATCGGCAGCATCGCCAACTACATTGTTAAATTTAGATTTTGCTTTGTCTACCACACTGCTGGTATAGTCTTTAACATCACCAACTGTGTTTTGAGCCTGATTTTTTGCTTTTTCAAACAAATCGTTCACGTAGTCAGCAATATCTTCGCGTAATTCACTTCCGCTTTCAGGGGCCAATAATAAACCGATGGCTGCACCCGCCGCAGCACCCACTAAAAGTGCTGCAATTACTTTGGTTTGATCTTTCATATCGTTTGTACTTTTTAGTAGATGTTTCTCTAAGATAACAAATTATCATCCCTAGTGTTTAAGTTAAATTGAAATTAGTTGATAGAGGCAATAGATCATGTACGGATGCACAGCCCTCCCCTTCGACTATGATCTATGAACCATTTACTATGAACTGCCAATATCGACTACTCAACCGCAGGCAGCTCAAAAGAGAAAAATGATTCCTTACCTTTTTCGCTATCTACCCAAATGCGGCCATTATGCCTGCGAATAATTTCTGATGCCACAAAAAGCCCGATCCCAAAACCAGAGAAGGTTTGCTCGTTACGGCCCTCCACGCGGTAAAAGCGGTTAAATACTTTATCCTGCTCCTCTTTGCTGATACCGATACCATAGTCATGCACGGTTACGCGTACCTGGCCCTCAATCTTCCTGATCATCACATCTATTCTATCCGTTTCCGGCGAATATTTAATGGCGTTGGTCAGCAAATTAGTTACTACTTGTGCAATACGATCGCGGTCGGCGTAAATAGCATACTCGGCCTCCTGCTCAAATACGATATCATGTTTTTGTGCAGTGTATTGCACTTCATCAATACATTCTTTCAGTAAATCATTCAATACAAATACCTCGCTATTGAGGCTTAAACGCCCGCTTTCTATCTTCGATACATCGAGGAGATCTGTTATGAGACGGGTGAGTTTATTGATTTGTTTATTGACGGTGGTTAACGACTTTTTCAAAAATTCATCGTCATCCTCATTTTTATAAATATTCAGAAGCAGCTGCACATAGGCTTTAATAGAGGTAATAGGCGTTTTTAGTTCGTGGCTGGCCATACCTATAAATTCATTTTTAATCTGCTCGTGTTCTTTGGTTTCGGTAATATCCATACCCGAGCCTATGTATCCTTCAAACTCCCCATCGGGCGAGTAATGAGGTACCGACTTCATACCGATAAAGCGATAAACATCATCGTGGCGCTTTAGTCTAAATTCCAGGTAATAAGGTTCCTTTTTACTGAAAGCTTCGCTGTAGATGTTATATACTTTATTACTATCATCGGGATGCAGTTCCTCTGTTTCCATCGTATTAACAGATTCTTCAAAAGTTTTTCCGGTAAAATCGAGCCAGCTTTTGTTAAAGAACACTGTTTTACCACTGGTATCGCCCATCCATATAAATACCGGTGCCGAGTCTGCTATTTTACGGAAACGTTCCTCGCTCTCCTGCAAATGGCGTTCGGTTTCTTTACGCTCGGTAATGTCCATACACGAGCCTACGTAGCCGTCAAAATAACCTTCGCCAGAGTAACGGGGTTTACCGGTAGTAGCAATCCATTGTAGCTTGCCATCAGCAGTTATAATCCTGAAATCAATACTATATTGTTTTTTTGCAGCAAAGCTCAACGCAAAACGGTGAAATACATGTTCACGGTCTTCTTCAACCACGCTATTTAGCCAGCCCCTGCCCAGGTGTACTTCAAAAGGCTTACCCGTCCACCGCACCCAGGCTTGGCTTACGTACGTAATATCTCCATTTACATTAATTGTCCATAATGCGGTTGCCGCAGCTTCGGTAACGTTTTTTAAGATCAATTCTTGCTGGGCAAGGCGGGTTAATGTAACTACCCTATTGGTAACATCTAAACCTGTAACTATAACGCCATTAATAACGCCGTTGCCGTCGCGATGAGGAGAGAATACGAAATCGAAATAAGCAATAGCGATATTGCCGTCGCCATTCCAATCGGCTTCGGCAGCATAACTGTAATGATAAACGGTATTACCACGATCAAACACACGCGCCGAAACATCATTCCAATAACGCTGAAATTCGGGCCAGGCCTCATTAATAGATTTGTTTTGCAGATCCCGGTAACCTAATACTTTAACAAAAACGGCATTAAATATTTCAAAAATGCCTTCGCGCCCCATCAAAACAGCAGATGCCCCGGGGCTCTGCGCAAACAGGCTCTTTAACTGCTCATTAAAGCTATTGGTTGTTCTATCTGGCGTTTGGCTATTATCCGCTTCTGATACCATAAATAGTTATTAAACTTTTTTTGTTAAAAAGCACCCTTTACAAACAAGTTAAACGAAAAGAAGTTGCGGCATTTACCTAAATGTAGGCATTATTTAATTAGCAAATAATCAAATACAAGTTAATGTATATCTATTATATATTTATAATTACAGCATTACAATAAAGCCGGTTTGCTATTTAACCAACAGCTAATTGTTACCGTTTAAATACTGGAAAGCTGTTTAATTAATTATAATTTTACTTCAACAAAATAACAATATGAAAAAGTTAGCCATAGTATGCCTGTTGGTTGTAGCGGGTGCAATTAAAGGATTTGCACAAACAAAAATTGAGGCCAAAGACGCTGCCAAACACTTAAATGAAACTGTATTGGTTTGCGATAAAGTGGTGGACGGCAAGTATTTTGACAACTCAAAAACAACCTTGCTTAACGTAGGTGCGCCACACCCCAATGAGTTGCTCACCCTGGTTATTAAAGGTGATGACCGCAAAAAATTTACCGGCGACCCTGAAACTGTTTTCCTGAACAAGAAAGTTTGTATCACTGGCAAAATAATTGATTACAAAGGCAAACCCGAAATTGTAATTACCGAAGCCAGCCAATTGGTATTTGATAAAAATTAAATACAAGGTAAAATGACGGAGCATCAAAGCTTCGCCATTTTACTTTTATAAAAGCTGTAAAAATTAGTTAATGTTGGCGTTAAGCGTAGTTTCAGACTCGGCAACTATACCGCAAATCTTATCATCAAGCTCATAAACGGTGGTTTCGATCATCTTAAAGTAGGCGTAGTCATCATAAGGGTGTTCCTCCTCCAGCTTAATCAATTCTATCATACCCATTAGCGAAGCCACTGGGCGGCGTAGTTCGTGCGATTGTATGATGGCTATCCGTTGTAAAGCTTCGTTTTGTAACGTAATTTGCTCCTCGTGCTTTTTACGGGCCGAAATATCTGATACATTAAGTGCTACACCCGATATCTCGTTTACATTAATTACCGGCGTAAATGAAACCTCGAGCCAGGCAACATGTGGGGTACCTTTTCTAACATGAAACTCGGTTCGTACAGAGTGCCCTGCCAAAGCGGCGCTATAATACCTCACCATTTTTTTCAATATCACGGGTTCCAGGTAATCAGACAAAAAACTGCCAACTACCAGCTCCCTGTCTATGGCCTTTTTATAATATCGTGAGGCGGCTTTATTAAAAGCCATTACATTTAAATGTTTCCCCAATAAAATAAACAGATCTTTTGAGCTATCGAAAATCGCTTTGAGGTGCAATTGCGAAGCATCTGCTTCTTCCTTTTGCTGTAAAACTTCCCGGTGTTTTTCGTCCAGTGTTTGCAGGCTCCAGCTTAGCTCCATCAGGTTCATAGTCTGCTTGGCTAAAACACGCATTGCAGCTTGCTGGCTTTCTGTTAACTGCCTGGTTTTTAAATCCAGTATGCATAAGGTACCTGCATTTTGGCCATCGCGGGTGGTTAAATTGGCACCGGCATAAAAGCGCACTTGCGGGCTTTCTTTAACAAAAGGATGATCTTTAAACCGGTCATCAATACTCATATCCGGGATAATCAACAATTCATCCTGTTCAATGGTAAAACGGCAAAAAGAAGCCTCACGGGTATTACAATAAATATCAACCCCCATACTCGCTTTAAACCATTGCATATCCTCATCAATGAGGGTAATCATAGCAATGGGTGCCTCGCAAATTTGGGCGGCTAAATTAACAATGTCATTAAGATCTTTGGTGATGTCGCCATCGAGTACCATAAACCGGCTTACAGCCTCAAGTCTTTTGCTTTCGCTACTTATCATTGATCTCGGATGGGCTTAGCGCTTAAATATATATGTGTTGTTTATTACAATATACGATTTTTATCCTTCAGGGGTTTCGATCCCAATAGGTATTATATGTTTTTGTTCTGGCGTTTATTACTTATCGTAAACAGACATTCAATGATAATTAAAAAAACACTAAATCGCTATAGCAATATACTATTGCAAAGTATTATAAACTAATTGTAACTATTACAAATTAATTGCTAGCGGCCTAAACATTTAGGCTCTATTTGGTATTAAGTAATTAAAACAACTCAAACCATGAAGTATACATTCCTATTCGGGTCAAACGCGTTTATCGTTGATCAGCCCGTTATCACTTACTTGCAAGATGGTGAAACCATCGAATTATTAAGAGTTAAAAGCATCTATTCGCCTTCGGGCAATGATGAGAAAGTTTTGGTAGTTGATACTAACATTACCGACACCCTTGGACATAACATTACCCTTGCTGATAATGATTACGACCATCCCGATTACAAAGTAGAACGCAAGAACAACCAGATCCATGTTACCAATGGAACGGCACACACCGTGCTGGATGTTTTACAACTGGATACAAAAACAGCAGACCACCTATCAAGCCATATCATTAACGAATTACATAATGTTGGCGAAACGCATGTGTTACGTATTCGCGGCGATTTTATGATTGGCGAGCATCACATCACCATTGATAACGAAAAGTTTTATGTTGATGATGATATTTATGCAGAGAGCGTACATGTGGGCCATAACGGTGGCATACAATTAAGTAAAGATGGTATACGTGTTTAAAAACTAAAGCTATGGCAACATTTGCAGATCTGTTAAAAGATGAGAAACCGGTATTGGTCGATTTTTCGGCCGAGTGGTGTGGCCCTTGTAAAATGATGGCCCCAATTTTAAAGCAGCTAAAAGAGATGACTGGCGACAGTATCAAGATTTTAAAGATTGATATTGACAAAAATCCCTCGGCTGCTGAGGCTTACAAAATACAGGGAGTGCCAACGCTCATCTTATTTAAAGATGGACAAGCTAAATGGAGACAATCGGGCGTAATGCAGGCTGCACAGTTAAAACAGATCATAGATCAGCATATTTAAAGCGTAAAAGCGACCCGTTCTGCATGGCGAAAATATTTTAACAATGTGGAAAACTCATAAACATTTGTTGAAATTATACATCTCTAAGTGGCATGCTAATTGCCTTATAATGAGCATCAATGCGATGATGTATGAGCCCGTTTTACAGAAGATTAGTAACCTTCGGCCAGTTAGTGCAGCAACTGAGCCGAATTAACCAAACCAACTACAAGGATTACTTTGAGATAGAGCATCCTGGTTTCCCGGTGTATGAAAATAAGAGCCGTATCAAACCCAGGCTTTCATTTAAAAAGCCCTGCCCTAAAAAAGATCGTCATCAAATTACTGATCTTTTTAATAAGTGCTTTAATACACACCACGATTTAACGATTTAGTTTGTTGGTTATTGATAATTAGTGATAACGTCATTGGTCATTATTTGACCCTTGATTGGTGAAGATTTGCCCTTAAATCTGATAAACATAATAGAATGCTTGTTGTTGCTATAAAACATCATTCTGTTTATGGCGCGGAAGCATTTATTACTCCTACTTTTCATTCTGATAACCCATTGCTGTTTAGCACAGTTTAATGATACCACACATTACTACACTAATTTTGCTTCATCGGGTTCGATAAACAAAACCGAATCCAGCAGCACTTACCTGCTTAACAATACTTTTAAATTTGGCGTAAAGAAAAAAACCTTTGCCATGAACTTCAATAACAATTGGATCTATGGTAAAACCGATCATGTGATTTCTAATAACGACTTCACCACATCCCTGGATTTCGATATTTTTAAAAACGATAGTGCCCATTTTTATTATTGGGGACTGGCTAATTATACAACCAGTGTTTCGTTAAAAATTAACAACCAATTGCAATCAGGAGCTGGTGCGGCTTACTATATTTTTAACAAGAAGAATAGAGTACTTAATATAAGCGATGGAATTCTTTTTGACAGAGGCGATCTGTTTTTAGACGATGGAACACATGATGTTTACAGTACTTACCGCAATTCTTTCCGGGTGTTCTTTAAATTTGTAATTAAAGATCTTATTGTTTTTGATGGCAGCGATTTTATACAAAACTCGTTCGAAAGACGTAGCGATTATATTATAAAATCTACAACCAATCTTTCGGTTAAATTGCGAAAATGGCTCAGCCTTACTACCTCCTATAACTATAACCGCATGAACCGCACAGCACGCGAAAATTCGCTGTTAAGTTATGGACTTACCGCCGAGAAGTACTTTTAGAAAATGGTAGATTAGTCGAGTGTAATGAGATGCTTTTCGTGAACCTCTACCGAATAATACCCGCTTTTACCGGGTAATGGTGTATAAACCGACACAGCATACATATCGCTTTCGTACTGCCTGATGGTTTTATCGTTATCTGTGCCCTTAAATGTTAACGGATAACCGTATACCGTAATTTGTTTAATTAATTCGTTAATATGTTTTACAGAGGTAGTTGTATAGCTTAACACATGCAGAGTTTTACCACCACCCTGTGGGGTACCCATACCGGTAATTACCGTTTCACGAAAACCATCTTCGCCAAAACGATTCTGATATTTATTTATAGGAATACCTTTTGTCATATCAGTTGATAAAAACTCAAACTTTTTACCAACAGTTAAAAACTGGTTAATCTGTTCGGTCGAGGCTCCAACCAAACTCAACATATCCTGAAAGTTAATATGCTGCGCCTCGGCTTTAGAAAAACCTAAAAATATAACCAACAGAAAAAAGTACTTCTTCATTATCAATTTATTACCTCAAATATACAAAAAACGGCCATCGCTTATAATCCCGGATGATATGTTTTTTCGGCATGTTTAAGCACATCATCTTTATAAAACAGCACGTCTTTAAACTTGCCTTCAAGGTAACCCTGCGCCTGGTCTGTAAAGTGTTTAGATTCAGGATCGAAAGATGTTCCGCCAGTCTCAATGGTTTTGGCTTTTATCTTCGGCCCAAACTCAACGGCAGCAACAAAACTATTACCAGAATATCCATAACGCTTCTGTGTATTAGGTTGTGTACGGCTTACAAATGATGGTAGTTGGCCAAATGTACTGGCTACAGAAGCAGCAGGCAAGCTTGGTTTATTATCATCAAACACACCATCGGCCGGGCGTTGGTAACGGTTTACATCGCCCCATTTTACTTTCCAGGTACCGAAGCGGGCTGTTAGATTTTTAACCACTTCGGCCAGGTACTCGAGTTCTTGATGTGCAGACGTTTTGTGCAGCATACTATCAACCCGATCTGTTTGATAAGTTCCTCCCTGGGTAGATGTCGCTTTCGGCAGATTCTTAAACATTAGTGTGCCCCACTCTAGCGCTAAAGTTGTAGCTACAGAATTCGTCGCCGATATTTTATCCCATTTCTCTAGCTCCTGCATTGGTTCAATTAAGCGTTGTTTCAATGTATCTGTTGATTGATTATACGCGCTTACCAACTCTGGTAACAATACATCAAAAGCCGATAAGTAACGGTTATACCCTGTGCCGATCATTTCATCCAATGATAACTTACCAGATTGCCCCAGTAATTTCGCTGCGGTTACGCCGCGATAATTCTGTCCATCTGGTGCCATATACAAAGGATATTTATCCTTATCGGGGCTACTTTTACCAGCCGAAGTATAAGGCGTAGAATTGCAATTCTGAATCCAGCCACTCGCCGGGTTATAAACATGTACTAATTCATCAATACTGTGTGTGCCCTGCCATTCGGTAGCCGAAGTTGTACCATCCACTGGTTGCCGCCAGTCGTATTTAGGGTTACGCTTCGGCATAAAATCTCCGTACCAAAATGCCGTGTTCCCTTTATCGTCTGCATAAACGGTGTTATTGCTGGTATTGGCGCGCAATTCCATTGCTTTTCTGTACTCGGCCAGGTTACGGGCTTTTGTGATCAACCAAGATTCTAATAGTGCGTTGTATGATCTGTTATAGTTTTTCAACGCCAGCCACTTACCATCGCGGTTAGCTAATACCGGTCCGTGATGGGTTAAATAGCCTGTAAACTGTTTAGCTACCTGCTGCCCATCCTTTAGATAAGTGAGTTTGATCTGCTTTTCTGTTACAGGCTTCTGGGCACCATTATATTGGTAAACCCATTTACCATTCTGCTGGGTTACCTTTTCGGCATAAACGTCAGCCACATCAGCATAACTCGAAGTATGCATCCAGCCGCAGTGCTGGTTAAAGCCCTGGTAAACAAAAAACTGGCCCCAGGTAACTGCACCGTAAACGTTTAAGCCCTCGTCACTTACCAACTGCACCTCCGACCGGAAATAAAACGGCACATGCGGATTAATATACAACATCGCATACCCCGACTTAGATTTTGATGGCGATATCGCAAAACCGTTAGAACCCATCTCGCGCTTATCTACCTCCTCAACAATCTCCCGCTTTAATCCTTTACCAGTCGCCCCCATTTGTTGTGGTCCCTGGCTGTAAAACTGTTGCGACTCCTGCAAAGTAATATCGCCATAATCTGTAGCCGCCACACTGCCGTCTGTAAACATTAGCGGAAACCAGGGTTCATAATGCTTAAAAACCAGCGGCTTAACTTCGGGATGTTTGTAGAGGTAATAGTTAATACCATCTGCAAAGGCATTCATTAGTTTTTTAAACCATAGCGGGCTTGCTTTATAATCTTTTATGGCATCGGCAGTATCAGCAATCAGCTGCATTTGCAAATCCTCATACAAACGGCTCTCGCCATCGGCTTCAGCCTGGCGGCCTAACTGATATAAATAATTACGTTCTATACCTTTAAAATTATCCTCGCATTGGGTATACATCAGCCCGAAAACAGCACCAGCATCAGTTTTGCTGTAAATGTGCGGAACGCCATAATCATCACGTACGATGGTTACCTGCTTAGCCTGTGCTTCGCAACGCTGCGCGTCGGTTTTGGTAAATTGCGCATAACCGGCTAGCGGTAATAAAAAGGTTAAAAGCGTAAAAATTCTCTTCATAGATATTTAAAATCTTATTTCTGTAGAGCCAGCTCAACTGCTTTCTCGGCGTGGATAATGGTAGTATCAAAAGTAGGGATAGCCGTATCTGTCGGTTTAATAAGCATGCCAATTTCGGTACAGCCTAGTATTACCCCTTCCGCCCCAGCTGCAACCAGTTTGTTAATAATAGTCAAGTATGCTTTACGCGAATCATCACTGATAATGCCTTTGGCTAATTCGTTATAGATCACGTTATGTATTATCTCTCGATCGGCTTCCTCGGGGATGATAACTTCTATGCCCTGGTTCTGGATGCGATCTTTAATAAAATTCTGCTCCATGGTATATTTGGTGCCTAGCAAGCCGATTTTTTTGAGGCCTTGCTTTTTGATGGCATCGGCGGTAACATCACCAATGTGGATCAGCGGGATATCAATATTACTCGCAACTTCTGCAGATACTTTATGCATGGTATTAGCACAAATCAACACCATATCTGCTCCTGCATTTTGCAATGCTTTGGCGGCATCGATCATCATTTCGGCCAGGGTACCCCAGTCGCTTTTACGTTGCAGATCAGCTATTTCTTCAAAATCTACAGTAACCATTACCGATTTTCCTGAATGTACACCACCCAAAACGGAGTTCACTTTTCTGTTGATTAACTGGTAATAAAGCACCGAACTCTCCCACGACATGCCACCGATTAAGCCAATAGTTTTCATCAATAAATTTTTTATCCGATTAATTATTTTTTGAATTGCTTTTTAAGTTTAATGTGTTACTTTAACACATTGATTTTATAAACAACTCAAAATGTATGCTTTGTGGCTAATATCAATAAAATTAGGGTTTCAAACCAACCTAAAAACCAATTAGATTAAACCAATTATTGTTTTATGAAGAAGAACCTTCCTTCGTACGCATTTATCATGGCTATGCTGGGTACATCAATTGTACATGCACAGCAAAAATACACCAGCACAGCAGCTGGCACTTACACCGTTGTAAAAAATCAAGGTGGGCAAACGCTTGGCTATTCACCAACATCGGGTGTTAAAATTTTAACGGTTGATGGTTTGGCGTTTAAAGATCTCAACAAAAACGGCAAACTGGATAAGTACGAAGACTGGCGCTTACCTTTCGACGTACGTGCTAAAGACCTGGCCAGTAAAATGAGTGTAGAGCAAATTGCCGGGCTGATGTTATACAGCCGCCACCAACCTATTCCTGCACCTCCAGCCGGTCCGTTTACGGGTACTTATCATGGTAAGGCATTTGCCGAGAGCGGTGCTAAGCCATCAGACCTGACCGATCAACAAGTGGACTTCCTGACTAAAGATAATGTTAGGCACGTACTGGTTACCTCGGTACAATCGCCGGCTATTGCTGCGGAGTGGAACAACAACATGCAGGCTTTGACCGAAGGTATTGGCTTAGGCATTCCGGCTAATAATAGTTCAGATCCCCGTCACGGTATCGTGGCCTCGGCCGAATTTAATGCCGGTGCAGGCGGACAAATTTCTATGTGGCCTGGCTCGTTAGGTATGGCTGCCACTTTTGATCCTGCCGTTACAGAAGGTTTCGGTCATATTGCAGCGTCAGAATATCGTGCCTTGGGCATTGCCACTGCCCTATCGCCACAGGTAGATATTGCCAGCGAACCACGTTGGTGGCGCGTAAGCGGTACTTTTGGCGAAGACCCGCAACTGGCGACCGATATGGCAAGAGCCTACATCGATGGTTTTCAAACATCAGATGGTAGTAAAGAAATTTCGGGCGGATGGGGCTATAACAGCGTTAATGCCATGGTGAAACACTGGCCAAGCGGTGGCTCGGGCGAGGGTGGCCGAGATGCGCATTATGGATATGGTAAATATGCCGTTTATCCGGCTCATCAGTTCGAAAAAAACGTGGTGCCATTTACCGAGGGCGCTTTTAAGCTGAAAGGTAAAACAGGTGCCGCATCAGCAGTGATGCCTTATTACACCATCTCTTATGCTCAAGACACTAAAAACGGCGAGAACGTAGGTAATAACTACAACAAATACATCATCAATGATATGCTACGCGGTAAATACAAATACGATGGCGTGGTTTGCACCGACTGGCTGGTTACTGCCGATGAAACAGCCATCGATCAGTTCCTATCTGGAAAATCATGGGGTGTAGAAAAACTAAGCGTAGCCGAACGCCATTACAAAGCATTGATAGCAGGTGTTGATCAATTTGGCGGTAATAGCGATGCTGCCCCGGTATTGGCAGCCTACCAAATGGGTATAAAAGAGTATGGCGAAGCATTTATGCGCAAACGATTTGAACAGTCGGCCGTGCGCTTGCTGAAGAATATTTTCAGAGTTGGACTGTTTGAAAACCCTTACTTAAACCCCGATGAAACACAGGCAACTGTTGGTAAATCAGAGTTTATGGCTGCGGGTTACCAAGCTCAGTTAAAATCTATCGTGATGCTTAAAAACAAGGGTAATGTACTACCGCTTACCAAAAACAAAACTGTTTACATCCCTAAGCAATTTACGCCGGCAGGTAAAAACTTTTTGGGCATCCCTTATCCAGAGAAATTAGATTACCCGGTGAGCCTTGCAGTTGTTAAAAAATATTTCAACGTTACCGATAACCCGGATGAAGCTGATTACGCTTTGGTATTTATCAACAGCCCAGCTTCGCAAGGTGGTTATAGTGCCGATGATTTGAAGAATGGCGGCAATGGTTATTTGCCTATAAGTTTACAATACAAACCATACACAGCTACAGATGCCCGCGCAACAAGCATTGCAGGCGGCGACCCCTTAGAGAAATCTGCTAACCGCAGTTACAAAGGCAAAACATCAACAGCCATTAACACTACTGATTTAAACATGGTGACTGATACTTATGCCAAAATGAAAGGCAAGCCGGTTATCGTGTCTGTAATGATGAACAACGCAACTGTTTTCGGCGAATTTGAGCAGGATGCCAGTGCGCTATTAGTACAGTTTGGTGTACAGGATCAGGCAGTATTGGATATCCTGACTGGCAAAACGGAGCCATCAGGCTTATTACCGCTACAAATGCCTGCAGATATGGCAACTGTTGAGAAACAAGCAGAAGATCTGCCTTTAGATATGAAATGCTACAAAGATGCCGACGGCCACGTGTATGATTTTGCCTACGGCTTAAACTGGAAGGGGGTAATTAAAGATGCCCGCACAGCTAAATACCAACATAGTGCTAAAGTAAACTAAGCTATATATTTGATTTGAGATCCCTGTTGCATGTATTGCAGCAGGGATTTTTTGTTTTGGCATGGTTCGATTCCAAATATTCCTATTCGCTATAAGAACATTTATATAAACGGTGCGTTTTATTAAGAACAATGCATTAGCTATGAACTTTAAAAAAATATTTACAGCAGGAACCGCAGGTACCGCGGTAATGACATTGTTTAGCTATGCAGTTACCAAAGCTGCCAAAAAGAATTTTATTGAACCGGTAATTTTAGGTCAACTGCTTAATCGCATAACCACACTGGATAAAAATACCGCAATGACTGCTGGCTGGGCTGCTCACTTAGGCGTGGGTGTAGGCCTTACTGCTATTTATGATAAATACCTTCAAATTAAAAAAACACGCCCCACGCTAGCTAATGCTCTACTAATAGGATCAATAGGCGGTTTTTCGGGCATTTTGATCTGGAATACCACATTTAAAGCCCATCCTAACCCGCCAGGTGTTGATATAAAGAATTTCTATAAACAGCTTTTCTTAGCACACCTGATATTTGGCGCAGGTGTGGCACTTACCTATGAAATAAATGATTTTGAAATGGTAAAACCCGGCCCATTTTTCCACGAATCGGATTATATTTTTATCTGATCACTTGGTTAATTTGGTATTCATCACTGTGGCATGGCCATTATTTAAACCGTCGATAATACCACGAACGTCATCCCAATGGGTTAGTAACAAGTATATAATTGCTATTAAGATAACCCTGCCAATAATGCCTCTCCGTTTTTCCATTTTGTAATCGAATAATTAAAAATATTAATTATAAGACCAAAATACAAACAGCTATACGTTTAGTGTTTTTAAAATTTCGGCAATCGAGAATTTTGCTGCACAGACAAACTCATCGGCAGCACCGTAGTATAACGTAATGGTATCGCCATCAACAATGTGCCCATTGGTAAATACCACGTTGCCGAAAAAGCCACTGGTTTCATAATCTTCTGTAGGCACCATCAAGGGCTCATTGCTACGTGCAATTACCTTAGTGGGATCGTTCAAATCAAACAATAGCGCCCCTAAACAATACTGATGCTTGAAGTTAGCACCATGATAAATTTCGAGCCAGCCTTTGTCCGTTTTAATCGGTGCCGCGCCCGCCCCCACTCGGGCATCATCCCAATGGCCTTTACGGGTTTTTACAATACATTTGTGGTTTCCCCAGTGAATGCCATCCGGCGATTCGGCAATCCAGATAAAATTACCCCCCAGATCAACACTGCTTGGCCGGTGCAGGGCATAATACATGCCGTTTACCTTTTCTTCAAAAATGGCGCAGTCTTTATTATGCGGCGGAAATATCACACCATGCGATTCAAAAGTTTTCCAATCTGTAGTGGTGCGCAAGCCTACCGTTACCCCGTTTGATGATACGGCCGTGTAGGTTAACCAATATTTATTTTCGAGAAGAGTTACCCGGCAATCTTCAATACCAAAAGCCTCCAACATACCTTTACCTACGAGTGGCTCATAGCCTTCGGGCTCATGAAAGTGGATCCCGTCATCGCTACAAAGCAGGCGCAGATGGGATAGTGTAGTCAAATAATCCAAACCTTGAAACCGTACAACCCTGGCATCAGTATTTATCAGCTCAGGATGCTTTTCTGGGATTTCGATGATAGATGTTTTACCTTCTTCATTAATAACCGGGATTAGGATCATCCCTTCTTTGGCAGCTGTATTCTCCGCAACGCGGACAATCAGCCAGATCTTTCCCTCAAACCTGAACACGCCGGGGTTCAGTAAACAGATCACCTGCATACCATCAGCACTTGGGTGTACATGTGCGGGGCGTAATAATGGGTTTTCGGGGAATCGTTTTGCTAAATCAGCCATAAGGGTTTCTCTAAATACACTAAAGAAACCCCTAAAACATTTATTTGTTGATCAAAATCGAGATTAATTCAACCAAATCAATGGATGCCTTACCGGTAAATTGCGGATGATTTCTTCATCCTGCGGGTCATGATCCAAAGTTTTCCAGGTTGATAACCATTGCAGGTTTTGATAAGCCGCCGCCCCAAATAGCAACGAAGGCTGTGCTGTAGGCCAGCTTTCCCAATGCATTACATCATGCGGATATGGCCAGGTGTTTTTATCTTTAAGGTATGGATACAAAAACTCAATCCCTTTTTTAATGGATTTGCCATCGTTGGTTTGATAGCTCCACAGGTCATTATCCCTGGTGCTCAGGATCTGACATAGGGTTGTCATCGCATCGAGATTGAAGATTGAATAACCATAAGGCTTAGTGCGTTTTAATTCGAGTGGGAAGCTGCCGTCTGTTGCCATTTGGGTGGGCAGCAGAACGTCTTTATATCGATCTGAGCAGAACTTCATCAACTCCTGATTCCCAGTAAACTTGGCGAAACAGGCGGTTTGCATCGTCCAGCAAGTGCCGTGATTGTTCTTCGCATTCATTTCATCTTTACCGTATTGATGGGTGGTTAGCCAAGTCAGGTATTCACTAAACCAAGATTTAATACCTGCTAATGTTTCTTTGCTCAATGAAGATGAACCTATCATCGCTTCCATCCCCTGTACTACCTCCATCAACTGTATGGTGTCAATAATTCCGATTCCACGGCCCGTTGCTACTCCTTTGATGGCTTGTGCATATAGCAGGTTAGGGTTCATTAAAGTTTCGGTGTCGATGAACCAAGCCTTGAGATGCAATACGGCCTGCTTTACATATTTTTCATCATGCGTAATTTTGTATGCCGAAGCCAATGCACCGATAATCCGGCTAAAACGGATCATGGCCAACCGATGCGCCACAAAGTTCTGTGGGTTAGTCAGTCCGTCCTTTTGAATATATGGCCCGCCTGGATCAGCCGGATTTGGCCACCAGTAATCTCCCTCCGAATAAAAATCATGTTTACCTCCACTGCTGCGCGGACTTGTTTCGGCAGTAACCGTAATTGGTTTTTGCTGCATGGCCCAGACTGCCTCTTTTAACACATAGGGCTTCAATGTTTCAGTGGCCTGTTGCTTAACAGATTGATCTGTAGAAAAGCTACTCAACAGTAAAACCACATTCAGCATTATGATTGATAATCTCAACTTCATCTGCTTATAAATTTAAAAATACGGTTTTCAACCCTGGCGATTGTACACCAACTACACTAATTCCTTTATTTGTATTAATGCTGATAATTGCCCGCCCATTATAAGCCTGCACCTTGCGAGAACCGCTTGACGTGCCCAGATTATCCAATAAAATACCATCGCCTGTTAGCGAGAAGTTGATCCAATTAATGGCATCCAGGCATTGCACGCCCTTGCTATCCAATAGTGTTACCTGTACGGTAGCTATGCCGTTTTTGTCCGAAATTTTTGTAAGCACTAGCTTAGCTGGCTTATCCCATTTTTCGGTTTGATAGATCTGGCTGATGGTATCCGTAATCGTCACTTTGCCTTTATGGGCAACAACTTTAATATCGTTTTTACCTTTATTAAATACTACCAACCAGCGCAAACCTGCCGCCGGGAAATCCTGACTGTTCCGCTTTTTAACACCATAGCTTTTACCGTTTACAAACAGCTCGGCACTATCGGCATTGGAGTATACTTTCACCATTTTCTGCTCGCCTTCATCGCCCCAACGGATTGGCCAGCTGTGGCCGTAAATATGCGCCATCAGTTTTTTAGTCCAGTAGGATTGAAAAACATAATAGGCTTCTTTCTTGGTAAAATCGCGTTCCACCACGCCTTTTTGGTTCATATATGGAACCGGATTATCGGGACGGATTGGTGTAGAAAAATCTTTAAACACCCAAAAAGCCGAACCTGTTAGCCAAGGCATCGTTTCCTGCTCTTTGAGATGCCAGTCGAACAGGTTACAGATATAACTTTCGCTCCAGTCGCCATCTTTTGATACTCGGGCTGCTCCGTCAATTAGTGAAGCATCGCCCGAGCGTTCGTCGGCGCCGGTACCTGTTTTGATTTTGGCCAAAGCATTATCCGGGTTTTCCGAATGTCGCAGCGCGTGGCTATCCCCTCCCCACTCGGCATGGAAAAAGTGCGGTACCTTGTTAAATTCATCTTCGGTAGCCTTTTTGTATTCTGTATAAATGCCACGGTACCAGCCCGCCCAGATGGATGGCGAATATACATCTGGAATATACTTACAAAAATCACACCTGCGAAGCGTGGTTTTGCGTGATGGGTCGAGCTCGTGCGCCAGATCATTTTGTTCACTCATAAAGGCACGAATTTTGGCTTTATCGTACTCGGGAAAATCGCCTTCCCAATCATTCTCATTACCTAAACCCCATAAAATAATAGATGGGTGATTATAATGCTGCTGAATCATATTGGTAAGCATGCTTCGGGCCTGATTCTTATACTGGTCGCCGCCTAAGCCGCCGCGACACCAGGGTTCTTCTTCCCAAACCAAAATACCCAGACTATCGCAGAGGTTCAAAATAATACGCGATTGCTGGTAATGACCAAGACGAATAAAGTTAACGCCCATATCTTTCATCAACTGCATTTCCTGGTGCATCATGCTATCGGTCATGGCCGCGGCCACACCGGCATGGTCTTCGTGGCGATGGGTACCTTGCAGTAACAGGCGTTTTCCATTGAGGTAGAATGGCCCTTTATCTGCAAATAAAAAACTACGGAAACCGATCTTTTCTGTCTGTGTAAAAGTTTGTCCGCTGGCAGAAGCCGTTACTTCTATGGTGTACAAATAAGGATCATCAGGCGTCCATAAATGCGGCTTGGTGATTTTTAATTTAGCTATCGAAAAAGCTTTATCGTTAACATCGTTTGATGAATAAGGCGCTTTCAATACTATCTTACCAGAAACGTCTTTTACTTTCAACTCACCTGCAACTTGTTTAATATTATCAGGATTATAAAGGCTGATCTGCGCGTTGATCCAACCTGCTTTGCTTATCGTATCAACACTGGCGTTGGCATACAATTTATCAATACCAACCTGCGGTTGATAAACCAAATTAAGATAACGGTAAAGTCCACCATATACATTAAAATCTGAAAGCTGAGAAGGAATTGTCTCTAAATCACGCGAGTTATCGCAACGGATCTCTACAGGTATTTTGCCTTTGAATTGTTTTTTAAAGGCATCAGTTTTCTTAAAATCTTCAATCGCCTTGGTAATATCAACCGACCATTCATCGTATCCACCCAAATGCGAGCCGACCTTCGTCATGTAAACATAAACCTCCGTACGCTGCCCTGCACCTTCAAAATGCAGCATAGTTCGGCCGTTGGTGTAAGGATTATTAATCTGCAATTTTGTGCGATACCACCCCGGCCCCTGGTAGTAATTTACATCAGGATCAACGGCATCGCGAGCGTTAAAGCAATGCGGCAGGGTTACGCTGCTCCATATCGGCAGGCTTTCAGGGTTACCGGCAGTTACCGGGCGAACCGCTTCCAATATCCCGCCCAGGTCCTGTTTTAAGAATTCCCAGTTATTACTTAAACGTACTTTTTGCTGCGCGAAGGCTGAACTAGCAAAACAAAACATGAAGAGGAGTAAAAACAGGCCCGGCTTCCTGATTAGATTCATAGATAGATTGTGTTGATTGAAATAATTACGACTTAACAAAATCATGGTCAGTTCAGTAAAAAACTAAAATTACCGGCCTTGCCTTGCGCAAAGCCGGTAGTAATAAAAACTAAACTCAAAATCAACGCGTTTGCAAGTTTCCTTAGCATTGGCATAAATTAATATCCTGGATTTTGTTTCAAATTAGGGTTGGCGTCCAATTCTGTTTGTGGCAGCGGCAATAACAATTGATTATCTGTGGCAGTTACACCGTTAGAAGCTTGTATCACCGATTTAAATTTACCCCATCTCAGTAAATCCCAACGGCGGTGACCTTCTACGCAAAGCTCACGTGCACGATCTTTCGCCAGTGTATCAATAAATGCGCTTGCAGTTGGTGTATTAGCCAAGCTTAAGTGATAAGCATTCATGCCAGCACGATCTCTAACGGCGTTTAGTCCGTTAAACTTGTTAGGATCACCAGGGTTAATGTTGTTCATCGCTTCTGATTGCATCATTAATACATCAGCATAACGCAATACAATCCAGTTCATACGCGAGTTATTTGAACCCGATACCCATTGCGGATCGCGATACTTATAGATGTATGGCGTAACGGTGGTTGTACCCACTTTGTTAGACAAGTTCCAGGCCTTCCTTTTATCCGGACCGAAATAACCATTGTTAAAGAAGTAAGGATTTGCAGTAAACGACCCCGAACCACCTAAACCAGCAGGTGAGAACATACGGATGGTAATGTTTTGTGTGGTACTGGTGCTGTTGTTTCCAAATTGTACCGAGAAGATGTTTTCTGTTTGCGTTGGGTAATATTTCATATCCCAGTTAAATACGTTGGTATAATCGGCCATCAGTTTATAGGTACCGGCATTAATTACCTTATTACACTCGGCTAATGCATTTTGATTATCATTAGGATCGGCAAATTTGGTACTTGCACGTTGCAGGTAAACCCTGGCTAGCATAGCAGATGCCGCACCCGATGACACCATGCCTTTATTAGCAGATGTGATTTTATCTTCAGTAAAGCAATTGGCTTCTGCATTTTTTAAATCGCTGATAACCTGTGTATAGATCTGGCTTGCAGCTGTACGGGTAGGCAACAAGTTAGGATCTGATGTACTTACAATTGGTGTAGTAATCAGGGGCACATCGCCAAACGAACGTACCAAGTCAAAATAAGCTATACCGCGTAAAAACATGGCATTACCTACAATATTATTCCTGGTAGGTACATCCATTGTTATGCCTGGCACGTTTGCAATTACATCATTGGCACGGCTAATTAGTTTATAGCTGTTTTGCCACCAGTTGGTAATTTCGATATTGGTTGCGCCATAGGTAAGTTTAAACATATCAATACGTTCCTGGTTTTGCGTTAGCAATGGCATCAGGCAATCGCCCGAAAGCTCGGTCATGATGTAGATGGTACGTTGATAATAAGCCTGTGGCTGCAGCTGACTCAACACACCGTTTATCGCGGCCTGAGCATCGGTAGCATTAGTATAAAAGTTAGTATTGGTTAAAATACTATAAGGCTTTTCTGTTAACTGCTTTTTGCATGCTGTAAGTGCTAAACCTGCAAATGCAAATAATATATATATTTTTTTCATGTTGTTTTTCTTATTTGATTAGAAACCAAGTCTTACGCCCAAAGTGTATGTTTTGATGTTTGGATATGGGTTGTAATCTGTACCCAATGAAGTATAGTTACCGCTAGAGTTTGAGTACGAGTTAACCTCCGGATCGTAACCTTTGTATTTGGTTATGGTAAACATATTTTGGCCGGTTACATAAACGCTGGCAGTTCTAAATACAGGTGTTAGCTTTGATAGTGGTAAATCATAGGTCAATGTAATGGTTTTGAAACGCAGGTAACTGCCGCTTTCTAAAATATCACTGGTTGGGCCTAAGCTACGGCGCAGGGTGCTACCAACGCTTGGCAAAGTATTGCTTGTGCCCGGGCCGGTCCAGCTATCGGTCAATACGTAAGCCAATTTATTATCAGCAACAGTACCGTTTTCGCCTTCAATTAAGTTTTCATTCATAATCTGGTTGCCGTATACACCTTGTATTAATACAAACAGGTTAAAGCGGCCAACAGTTAAATTAGAATTAAACCCATAACTAAATTTAGGTACCGCCTGCCCGATGATGGTTCTATCCAAACCGTTGATCAGGTGATCACCATTCAGGTCTTTATATTTTGGATCTCCGGGTTTAACGGCAGTAGTTATACCACTTGCAGTAATCTCTGCCTGACTTTGCCAGATGCCATCAAACACATAGCCGTAAAACGACCCGATTGGTTTACCCACTTGTAAAATACCCGCACTATTACCACCTGGATACAAGCTAGAGCTTACGTTACCGGTTAACTGGTAAGGGATGCCGCCAAGGCTAAGCACTTTGTTCATATTGCGCGAAAAGTTAAAGTTGGTAGTCCATTTAACAGTTTTGCTGGTAATGTTAACCGTGTTTAAAGAGAACTCGAAACCTTTATTCTCTATGTTATTCCCCGGTAAGTTACCCAGCGCAGTGGTGAAACCAGACGTAGATGGTATGGTACGATAAAACAACAGTTGTGAAGTTTTCTTATCATAATAATCTGCGTTAAATGTAATCCGGTTTTGGAATAAACCTAAATCCACACCAATGTTATATGATTTGGTAGATTCCCATTGCAAATTGGCATTACCAATATTATTTGGCGATGTACCAACCACACGCACGCCGTTAAGCACGTAGCTGTTAAATGCGTATTGCGATAATGAGTTGTATGCACCAATATTAGAGTTACCTGTTTCGCCATAGCCACCGCGTAATTTTAAATCACTAACGGTATGAACATCTTTTAGGAAATCTTCGTTAGAGATACGCCATGCCACTGCTCCCGATGGGAAAGTACCCCATTTATGATCGGCACCTAAAACAGATGAACCATCGCGGCGTATTGATGCGGTTAATAAATATTTATCCATCAAACTATAGTTTACACGGCCAAGAAATGATGCCAGCGTGTTTTTATTAGCGCTTGATGCAGATGATAAGCTCGAACCTACCGAGAGGTTATCAGTACCCAGGTTATTAGTAGTTAATTGCTGAGCAGTTGCGGTACTTGAAACATACTTAAATTCCTGATAGGTAAAACCTGCTACTGCACTAATAGAGTGGATTCTATTAATTACCGTGTTATAGCTTAGTGTATTTTCATTTAACCAGTTATAGTTGTTTGGCGTGATAATCTGGGCAAAACCACCAGATTGTGCACCCAAATAAGTGGTGCTTGGCCTGAAGATAGCTTCACGGTTAAATTTATCATCAGTACCCATGCTGATCTTCAGTTTCAGGCCCTTCATAATATCGTAATCACCATAACCATTTAAAAACAAGCGCAGATTATTAGCCACGTCTGTATTTAAACGTGCAGCCGCAACCGGGTTACCCAGAACCGTGGTATAACCCGTAGGCCCGTTTTGGAAAGTATAGGCACCGGTAGCATCATAAACAGGCACGGTAGGGCTGGCACGTAATGCATCCAACAAAGTACCACCTGTACTACCACCTGTAGTATTTACGTTAGCAAGGTTTTGCTGATCATATGAAATCTGTGAGTTTAACCCAAAATGGATTTTACTGCTAATGTTGTGCGTTAAGTTAAACCGCAACGTTCCGCGTTTATAACCAGAGTTGATAATAATACCCTGCTGATCAAAGAAGCTGCCGCTCACCAAAAACTTTGTGTCTTCGCTACCGCCGCTGATAGAAAGGTTTGCATTAGTAACAGGTGCGGTTCTAAACAATTGTTTTTGCCAGTTGGTACCTTCGCCTAAACCATCAATCTGGGCTTGCGTAAATGGCAATGCCGCAGCGGGCGTTATAATAGCCGTTACGCGGTTTAAGTATGTGGCAAACTGTTGGGCATTCATCATATCCAGGGTTCTGCCTACTTGTTGAAAACCGGTATAAACATCTGCATTTACAGTTTTCTTGCCTACAGAGCCAGATTTGGTGGTGATAATTACCACACCATTGGCACCACGGTTACCATAAATGGCGGTTGATGATGCATCTTTCAGCACGTCCATTGATGCGATATCGTTAGGGTTAAGGGCAGTTATATCCGCACCTGCAAAACCATCAACCACGTATAATGGATCACTACTGAAATTAATAGAGTTGGTACCACGAATCCGCACTGTGAACGAAGCACCCGGCTGCGAGTTCGATTGCGTTACCTGCACACCGCTCACTTGTCCCTGCAACAATTGCGCAGTACCAAATACCGGCGTTTTGGCAACGTTTGTTAACGCTACCGAACCTACGGCACCGGTTACATCACGTTTCTTTTGGGTACCGTAACCTACCACCACAACCTCGTTAAGGCTTTTGGCATTGGTTAACAGTTGCACATCTAACTTGGTACGGCCTTGTAGGGTAATCTCTTTAGGATCATAACCTACAGACGATATGATCAAGGTCGCGTTTTCATCTGCAGTGATGCTATAGCGTCCGCTTACATCCGTTGTTGTGCCAAGTTTGGTGCCTTTAATAATTACGTTTGCACCTGGTAATGGCAGGTTTTTATCATCCGTAACAACACCGCTAATTTTAATGGGTGCGGTTGCTTTGTTAAGCGATGTTGTTGCCTTGTAGCCTGCATGGGCTATGGCAGAATGCGCTTTAGCGTTACTGGCCGATACGCTGCCCAGCATAAATAACATGGGCACGGCAGGCAAAATAGTACGCTTTAATATATCTAAGTGTAAAGGTCTTTTCTTCATATATGTATATGCTGCTTTGGGTAAAACTTTTAAAATTTTCGACAAAAAAATCCCCATACAACTCGCGTTGTTCATTTTTTTGAATGAGCGGGACTTTATAATACGGGTGGTTTCTGCACCACCTCTTTAATTATTAGTCTTTCTTTACTCTTCCATCCATTAAAGTTTTTGGTAAATATTTGAGGTTTATTGATTAGTCATCTTTGTACTACCAGCCTGCGCCAACAACCATTTTGCCAGATCTCGGGCGGCGTTATCATTGTCATATCCAGCTGGTAAACGGCCATTTACATATTCGTTATACAGCCAGGGATCGCCTACGGCAAATACCATTCCCTTACCGTATTTTACAGTGGCAGCTATTACCGCGCCGTTGGCAGATTTAAAAGCAGGTTTTGCTTTGCCCTTTAAATCGATGCTACACACATCTTTTAAAAATGCCTTTTTGCAGGTTTTAAAGATCGGGTTGTTATCCATCACCGCCGCACCATCGGCAAAGTGGGCATCATCAATTACATGGTTTTGCAGATCATCATTAAAATGCAAGCCAAAACGGGCGGCCAGAGTATTAAAATGCGGTAACTCAACATTGGCGCTATCGTTAGCCATCAACACCAATATACCACCTTCTTTAACCCATTGGCTCAGCTGATCGGCATCCTGGCTGCGGATATAATTTGGATGTGGATTTTCTTTCTTCGTGTCGGGATCAACGATAATGTAAACGGCAGTTCCTTTTAAATTCGCTATAGTTGGCGCTACGTCAAGGCTATTTAGAGTGGCTCCTTCTTGTTTAAATATATCACCCCAAGTAGAGAAGCCTGTATTGGCTTTATCCTCCCACAGGTAGTGGTAACGTTGAGCCGCCCCATCTTTAGTACGCGTTTCATGATTAAAGTAATAATCAAGCGTAACCGTTTGGGCAAAAGACATACCATAAGCAGTTAACAACACGAAGAGCGTACTAGTAAATAGTTTACGTATCATTTAAATCACAAATTAATAAAGGTGGTACAGCGTTTATAATTGGTTTGATATCTTTTCGATCATCTGCACTTATCAAAAATACCTGATTAGATAAGGATTTGAAGAGTTTCGGCGTATTTATTTACGAAATCGTTTTCGCTGTGCTGGTCTAAAACCACTAGCAATAAACTATTTGCTGCGCAATAAATTAGTTTTAACCCAATACACTAAGTGTATTACGAGATGCGCAATGATAGAGAAACTTTGTTACGATTTTTTTATTGACGATTTACGTACAAATAATTGGGTAGGCAGCACTACTGTTTCAAATTCGGTAACAGGATATTTGCTGGTAATTAAATTCAGCAGCATTTCGGTTGCTTTTTGCCCCATTTCGAAACCAGGTTGGTAAACCGAAGTAAGTGGTGGGTTTAAAACATCAGCCAATGTGGTGTTAGTGTAGCCAACCAAAGCTATTTCTTCGGGGATTTTTATGCCGCGCTTATTAAGTAAAAACAGCGTAGTAGTAGTAATTCTGTCTGATGTGGTGAAGATGGCATCGGGCTTGGGTTCCATGCTCAGTAATTCATCCAGTGCGTTCTCAATTTCACTAATATCACGGCCGCCGTGTGGGCAATATTTAATATAGTTGTCTGGCAGTTCGATACCGGCATCAGCCAATGCCTGGTGGTACCCGGCTAATCTTTCTTTAGTAATAGAAATATTTGGCGGACTGGTAATATGGGCGATTTTCCTAAATCCTGATTCTATTAAGTGCTTAGTTGCGTTGTATCCACCCGTATAGTTATCAGCAATTACTTTATGGGTTTCCATCTCGTTGCTTACGCGATCAAAAAACACGATCGGTAAGCCTTGTTTATGCAGCCTTTGCAAGTGCTCGATATCCTTGGTTTCGGTAGAAAGCGAGATCAACAAACCATCAATAGAACGGTGGGTTAGGTGACCTACGTTTTTTACCTCCAGATCATAAGACTCGTGGGTTTGGGTGATAATCACGTTGTAACCTTCGTTGTAAGCAACCGATTCAATCCCATTAATTACCTGCGAAAAAAATTGGTTTTCGATAGTAGAAACAACGATACCGATAGATTTACTGAGGCCCTGCTTTAAGCTTTGCGCAATGGGATTTGGGCGATAGTTATTTTCGCGTGCATACTCCATAACCAGCTTCTTAGTTTTTTCGCTGATCTCGTGACTATCCCGAAGCGCCTTTGACACCGTTGATACAGAAAGATTTAACTCTTTCGCAATGTCCCTGATTGTTATAGCATTAAAGTTCATAGTGGCCTCCCCGCTTACGCTTGCGATCGCAATATGCTAAAGCAGTGCACCAATATAAAGAAACTTAGCTAGATGCTCAAAAAAACGAGTTCTGGTAATTACAAATCAATCTGTTTAAACCGTGGTACAAGCAATTTCATAATACTCCAGGCAATAACGTAGGCAAACGCGCAAACCATAAACATAATGCCATAGGCTATGTGCGGCGTTGCTTTATAAAAATCAGTTAAATGCCCCGCCAATTGCTGTATCAACACACCACCGATACCACCCGCCATACCACCTATACCAATTACAGAGCCCACCGCCTTTTTAGGGAACATATCTGACACCGTAGTAAACAAATTTGCAGACCAAGCTTGATGCGCAGCAGCCCCCAAACAGATTACAGCTACCGCAAATATTACTGCCGAATCGCCAAAGGTGGCTTTATTGGCAAAGTATTGAGTTGATAAAAGTGAAATTGGTAACACAGCAATTAATAACATAGCCGTCATCCGTGCCTTGTAAACTTCCATGCCTTTGTTGATGAAAAACATTGGGATACTTCCACCAAACACACTACCAAAAATAGCCGTACCGTATACAATGAATGTAGGTAGCATTACCTCGTGGCCAGTCATACCGAATTGTTTTTTCAGGTAATCTGGCAACCAAAATAATAGGAACCACCATATACCGTCAGTCAGGAATTTGCCTGTAAAAAACGCCCAGGTTTGTTTAAACTTAAATAAACTCCACCACGAAACCTTCTCGCGCACGGCCACATCTTCCGAAGCGGCCATGTGCATTACCAGGTCATCACTATGAATATAGTCATACTCCTCTTTTGATAAAGCTTCGGTTTTTGATGGTGGATTGTATAACAAGAACCAAAATATCAACCATAAAAAGCCAGACGCACCGGTAATAATGTAAGCATATTTCCAGCCATGCTCGGTACCGAAATAGCCTAAGCACCATGGCACAAATAATGAGGCAATCATGGCTCCGATATTAGAACCACTGTTAAAGATACCTGTAGCCAAAGCACGCTCCTTTTTAGGGAACCATTCGGCTACTGATTTGATAGATGCCGGGAAGTTACCCGCCTCACCCAAACCAAATAAACTGCGGATAACTACGTGTAATGCCACTGTAGCACCTGCAAAAGCATTGAGTATACCAAAAACCGACCAGATGATAAGTGAAAGAGCCAAACCTAATTTAGTGCCTATACGATCTATTACCAAACCGGCTAAAATGGTCATCGTGGCATAAAAGCCTGTAAAAAACGAGGTAACGTCGGCATATTGCGTATTAGTCCACCCGAAACCACCGGTAGCCACAGGCGAACAGAAGAACTCTTTGAGGTAACTAATTACCTGGCGATCCATGTAATTAATTGTAGTAGAAAACAGCAGAAGAGATGCAATTACCCATCTGTATTTGCCTACATTACTTTTTCCCATAATTTTAGGTTGGTTTATCTAGCGGTTTGCACTATCTGCAAGGCCCGCAAGGTTTCTGTATATAATTGGTCGTATTCTTTGTATTCAAGTACATTTTTGGTGATCAGTTTGCTTCCCATCCCAACTGCGCACACACCTGCATGGAACCAGCCCGAAATATTTTCGTGCTCCAGTTCCACTCCCCCAGTCGGCATAAATAACTGGCCGGGGAATAATTCTCTTATTGATGACACAAATGCCGGCCCTAAAATATTAGCCGGAAAAATCTTGATCAGCAGCGCGCCGAATTGCTGCGCCTGGTGGATCTCCGTCGGTGTCATACAACCCGGTACCCACATTAAATCATTCTTAGCAGCTACCGCAGCAACCTCGGGGGCAACTATAGGCGATATTAAAAAATGTGCACCCGCATCAACATAATCTGTTGCCTGCTGCGCGGTTTTTATGGTACCGATACCTAAGATCAAATCTGGTAATTCTTCCTTTTGCAGACGTACGAGTGCCTTAAAGTTTTCGAGCGCTGCCTCACCACGATTAGTATATTCAATAACCCGAATGCCTGCTTTATACAACGTACGGGTTACATCAAGGCTTACTTCTTCGCTTTTATGATAAAACAGCGGCAGCATACCCTGGGTTAAAATGCTATCTAAAATATCCTGCTTAGTTTTCATATTTAATTGCGTTTTTAATTTGGTGAACGGTGCTGGTTGTAGCATCCCCCCAGATAAATAGTTTTTCGAAAGCAGCGGCGGTAGCAAAATCAAGCACATCAGATGGTGCCAGTTGATTGCAGAACCCATAGATCAATCCTGCCATAAAGCAATCACCGCTGCCTACTTTGTCAACAATAGTATCGGCATGGTATTCGGCCGAGTGATATAAATGGTCGTCGGTGTATAATGCGCAGTAGTAATTGATGTCCTTCCCCCCATCAAACCTAAAGGTATTGGCCACCGCCTTACATTTTGGATATTGTTTCATAATCTCTTCCGAACTCAGCAAGGCCGATTTCAGGTATAAACTTTTTTGCCCCGATTCACTTACATCCGGTGTAACTGGTATATCCAGCATCTTTTCTGATGCCCAAACATTACCCATAATCAGGTCGCAATATTTAACCAGGCGCGGCATAATCTCTTTCGGGTCTTTGCCGTATTGCCATAGTTTGGCGCGGTAATTCATATCAACCGATATGGTAATTCCCAACCTAGATGCGGCTTCTAAGGCTTCTTCACATAAATCAGCAGTTTGCTGCGTCAATGCCGGGCAAATAGCACTAAAGTGAAACCACCTTACACCAGCCAAAGCTTCATTCCAATTGATCATTCCCGGCTTTAACTCGGCAAAGGCTGAGTGTGCACGGTCGTAGATCAGGGCATCGTGCTTCATATCGCTGCCCTTGGTTAAAAAGAACAAGCCCAAACGGCTGCCGCCGTGATAAATGGCCGAAGTATCAATATTACGCTGATGCAGGTAACCGATCAATTGCTCAGACATGCCGTTTGCAGGCAATGCTGTAAAATATTTTGATTCGATATCCCATTTGGCTAGTGCCGTTGCTACATTGAGTTCGGCGCCGCCGACATAAACCGGCAGGTTATTTTCCTTCAGCCAGTTACTATCTCCATCCGGACAAATCCTGAGCAGCATTTCTCCAAATGTTAAAACCGCCCCAGAAGTATCAACCTGTAATCCCATGTTTATAATCAGTTTTTAATGTGGTTTTTAAATGTAAATAAAATTAAACGCCACTAAAAATTGAGAAGCCTCCATCTACGCAAACCATCGAACCTGTTACAAAGGCCGATGCATCACTCAGTAACCAAACCAGTGCCCCAATCAACTCATCGGGCCTGCCGAAACGTTTAAAAGGTGTTTTTCTGATCACCGATTCGCCGCGCGGGGTATAACCACCATCCGGTGTGGTCAATAAATTCTTATTTTGTTCAGTCAGGAAAAAGCCTGGTGCCAAAGCATTCATACGGATGGCATCTCCGTAGCGGTTAGCCAGTTCAACCGCAAACCATTGGTTATAGCAATCAACAGCCGCTTTACCCATATTGTAACCCAACACTTTGGTAACCGCTTGTTTAGAATTCATGGATGATATGTTAACAATGCTGCCCTTTCCGCTCTGCGCAATTGCTTCGCCGAAAACTTGTGTAGGGATTAATGTACCCCAAAGGTTTACATCAAGCACACGCTTCATACCGTCGATATTCATTTTAAAAATATCATCCTCGGGTGCCAGAACACCTTCGGGCATGTTACCGCCTGCTGCGTTAACCAGTCCGTCGATACGGCCAAACTTTGTCAATATTATAGCTTTTGCTTTCTGTAAAGCAGCTTCGTCTAAAACATCAGCAACTACGCCAATAGCCTGGCCACCGTTTTTATTTATCGCTTCGGCACGTTCTTCTGCCACTTGCTTATTTCGGCCTAAAATTGCCACTGCACCACCAGCCTCAACAATACCATTTACAAATGAATTGCCCAATATGCCTGTGCCACCGGTAACAACAATTACCTTACCTTTTAATGAATAGTTATTTTCCAATGCTAATCTCTTTTTTGTTTGTGTGATAAGGTTTATTACTTATCGTATTTCGGGAATGCTCAGAGCGTCCATATCTGTATAATCTAAATTTTCGCCGGCCATTCCCCATATAAAGCTATAGCTTGCGGTACCAACGCCCGAATGAATACTCCATGGTGGCGAAACCACTGCATCGTAGTTATCCATCAAAATGTGCCGGGTTTCTGTCCCTTCACCCATGTAATGGAAAATGCGCTGTCCTTGCGGTACGTCAAAATAGAAGTAAGCTTCCATACGTCTGTCGTGCACATGCGGTGGCATAGTGTTCCAAACACTGCCGCCATGCAAAATGGTTAAACCCATTACCAGCTGGCAGCTTTGTATGCCCTCTAAGTGAATGTATTTATTGATGGTGCGATGATTAGCAGTTGTAATATCACCTGCGTTTACTTTAACGGCTTGTTCGTTAGTCATTAAAGTGGTTGGATAGGTTTTATGCGCCGGGGCTGATAGTAAGAAGAATACCGGCGGGTTCCCAGCATCATTAGCAGCAAAGGTTACCTGCTTAGTCCCTTTGCCAATATAAAGGCAGTCCAGTTTGTTTAGCTCGTAAGCTACACCATCGGCAGTAATTATACCTGCACCGTTGCCTATGTTAATGATACCAATTTCGCGGCGTTCCAAAAAGTATTCAGCACGCAGGTTGGGGTAGTTCTCCAATTCGATTGATGTGTTTACAGGGTTAACACCACCAACAATCATACGATCGTAATGGGTGTACACACAATTTAACTGATCAGCTTGTACAATTCCATCCGCTAAAAAACGCTCGCGGATCAACGCGGTCTGATAGGTTTTAAAATCGTCGGGATGTACGCTATGTAATACTTTCAAGATATGATTCTTTAAGGATTTAACTTTTTTATAATGGTTTAGCAATTCTACAACTATGATGGTTTAATTAAAAACAAATGCATTGTTATTTCTACGCAAACGTTATCGGAAAAATCTTACACTTCAATCACGCTGTTTCCGATAACGTTTGCGTAGAAATATAGGCCCCTGCATAATAACATTAACATTGATACATCGTAATATTGGATGTTGTAAGGTGCCAAAAACACAGCGAAACCAATTAATAACCGTAAACGCCAGGTTTACCAAACCTATTATAGCCATGAAAATAAAATCAGCATTAACTATAATCTTATTTGCAATTAGTTTTTTTATGATAGAAAATACTGTCCTGGCGCAAAAGCCTACAGAGAAGGCCGCAAAAAAATGGTTGAAGAGCAAAGAATGGAACAATGGCATCAGCCAAAACGTAGATCCATCGGTTGATGCGGTTGAGTTTTACAAACAATACCACGCCAACAAAACGGTTTGGGATAGCGTTTTTACGTACATTAAAATCACCGATTTGGAAACCCTTGCCCCCGGAAAATACCCTATTGATGGCGATAAGGCTTACGCTATTATAACCGAAGCACCATCAAAAGAACCGGCCAAAGCAGGCTGGGAATCGCACCAAAAATACATCGATCTGCAATATGTAATTAAAGGCAAAGAAAATATCGAAGTTACTCCGGTTAGCGCAGCAACGGTTACCAAGCCTTATGACGAAGACCACGATGCGGCTAACTACAGCGCAAACGGTGTAATGCACGCTGCCATACCAGGCACGTTCTTCTTATTTTTCCCTCAAGATGCACACCGCCCTAATATCAAGGTTGATGGCTACGACGTAGTTAAAAAATTGGTCATCAAAATACACGTGGCTAACTAAGGGGTATGATGAAGATTAAATTTGTACTCCCTTTATTGTTATTGCAAGGCCTTGCCTTGACAACATTTGCCCAAAATAAAACGATTGACTTTGCCCAGCACCAAACCGAAGTACTGCTCAAAGAAACCGAGCAAGCTAAAGCCGCAGCTACAAAGCCCGGCGTATTTGCGCCCCGATCTTTAAATTCTGATGGCAGCTTGATACTAGTAAATAGTAAAGACTGGTGCAGCGGATTTTTCGCAGGCGAGTTGTGGTATCTATATGAGTTTACCGGCAAACCCGAGTGGAAAGAAAAGGCCACCCCGTTCACCACAGCAATGGAAGCCGAAAAAACAAACGGTGGCACGCACGATATGGGCTTCAAAGTATATTGCAGCGTGGGCAATGCCTACCGCTTAACGCACGATGCCCATTATAAAAACGTAATTATTGAAGCTGCAAAAACGCTTTGCACCCGTTTTAACCCAACTGTGGGCTGCATTAAATCGTGGGATAACCGTAAAGAGTGGAAGTACCCGGTGATTATCGATAACATGATGAACCTGGAACTTTTATTCGAAGCCACAAAACTAAGCGGCGATTCGAGCTTTTATAAGATCGCTGTTACGCATGCTAATACCACCATGAAAAATCATTTCCGTGCTGATTATAGCTCGTACCACGTTATTGATTACGATCCAGAAACCGGCAAGGTACTGCACAAACAAACCCACCAGGGCTTTGCAGACGAATCTGCCTGGGCACGCGGACAAGCCTGGGGACTTTATGGTTACACTTTATGCTATCGCGAAACAGGCAACAAAGCTTATTTGGAGCAAGCTGAGCACATCGCTAAATTCATTTTCAGTAATCCAAACCGGCCTAAAGATTTAGTGCCTTATTGGGATTACAACGATACCGCCATCCCCAACGTTCCGCGCGATGCATCAGCAGCAAGTATTATGGCTTCTGCCTTGTTTGAGTTGAGCACCTATAGCAGCAACGGCAAAACGTACAAAGCCACTGCCGATAAAATAATTAAAAGCCTGAACAGTAATTACCAGGCCAAACCAGATAGCGCACGTGGCTTTTTATTGATGCATAGCACCGGCCACAAACCGGCCAAAAGCGAAATTGACGTGCCTATTATTTACGCCGACTACTATTACCTGGAAGCCCTGCTTCGCCAAAAAAGGCTGGCTGATAAAAAACCTGTTATTAACGCCGCCGGCACCCTAATGAATTAATGATATGATACAAAGTAATTTATTTCAGCAAGGCCCAGCTGCCTGGGAAACTACCGCACCCGGTGTAAAGCGCCAGATAGTGGGTTTTGATGATAAACTAATGCTGGTAAAAGTAAAGTTTGAAACCGGTGGTATAGGCGAACCGCATAGCCACCCGCATGCACAAGCCAGTTATGTTGAGAGTGGCAAATTTGAGATGACCATTGGCGATACCAAGAAGATCATCAGTACGGGCGATGGCTTTTATGTGCCGCCATATACTGTGCACGGCTGTATTTGCCTGGAAGCAGGCATGCTTGTTGATTCATTTAGCCCCTGCCGCTGGGACTTTATACAAACTGATAGCGAAAAATACGCGTTGTAACATATCTTCGTTCCAAAGCATTAATATTCCACTACAAAATGAGTTTAGAACAAACATGGCGCTGGTACGGCCCTAATGATCCGGTTTCTTTGGCAGATGTAAAACAGGCTGGTGCCACTGGTGTGGTAACTGCCCTTCACCACATCCGCAATGGCGAAATATGGCCTGTTGAAGAGATCCTAAAGAGAAAAGCAATTGTAGAAGCTGCCGGGTTAACCTGGTCGGTTGTGGAGAGTGTACCCGTACATGAGGACATTAAAAAACGTACCGGTAATTACGAGCTGTACATCGACAATTACAAACAAAGCCTCGCTAATTTGGGCCAATGCGGTATTAAAACCGTGTGCTACAATTTTATGCCCGTGTTAGATTGGACCCGCACCGACTTGGATTACCCAATGCCCGACGGATCGACCGCTTTAAACTTTGATCTGGCAGCATTTGCAGCATTTGATATGCTCATTTTAAAACGCCCCGAAGCAGAGAAAAGCTATACTGATAAAATCATCACGAAAGCAAAAGCTTACCACAATAGCCTAACTGAAGAAGCAAAAAAGCTACTCGTTAAAAACATCATAGCCGGACTACCCGGATCAGAAGAAGGTTATACTTTAGAAGAATTTCTTAAGGTATTGGCCTCTTATAACGCCGTTGGTCCGGAAGAATTGAAAGCCAACCTCGCTTACTTTTTACAACAGGTTATCCCAACCGCAGAAGATGCGGGCGTGGTGCTGTGCATCCACCCGGATGACCCTCCCTATCCTATTTTGGGCTTGCCGCGTGTGGTAAGTAACGAGCAGGATATTGTAGACATTTATAATGCTATTGATAGCCATAGTAACGGCCTTACTTTTTGTACGGGCTCATTCGGCGTTAATGCAGACAATGATCTGCCGGGCATGATACAACGTCTTGGCGATCGCATCCACTTTATCCACCTTCGCAGCACCAAACGCGATGCGGACGGCAACTTTCATGAAGCCGATCACTTAGCCGGTGATGTGGATATGTATGCCGTAATGAAAGCTTTGTTAGAAGAACAGCAAAAACGCATTGCCGCAGGCCGCACAGATTTGAGCATGCCTTTCCGCCCCGATCATGGGCATAAGATGCTGGATGATTTGCATAAAAAAACCAATCCCGGTTACTCTGCCATTGGCCGCTTGCGTGGCCTGGCCGAATTGCGCGGTTTAGAACTGGGCATTAAAAAAGCATTTAACTATTAATTGTTCCTGATGATGAAAAAACTGCTGTTTGCTGCTGGTTTTATGGCTTGTGTAATAACCGCCAAAGCTCAGTTTGTGAGTCTGACTAAAGATGAACTGAAACACCTCAAGGTTTCTATCGATAAAGAGGAAGCTTATAAAAAAGCCTTTGGTCCCTTACACGCAGCAGCAGATAAAGCACTAACAGAGCAGCCAAATCCTATTGAAAAAATAACTTCGCAGGGTTTATTAGAGGGGAATCCGGCTAAAACCGCCAGTTTAAAAGCAGCACAAGATTGTTATAAGGTGTACGCCCTGGCGCTGGTTTATCGCGTTAGCGAACAAAAGAAATACCTCGACAAAGTATCTGATTTCCTAACAACCTGGGCCAAAATCAACAAAGCCACCGGCGACCCGATTGACGAAACCAAGCTGGAGGATATGGTTACCGGCTATGATCTGGTAAGAAATAATCTATCCTCAGAAAACAGAACATTGATTGATCTTTGGTTTGATAGTATTGCAGATTCGGAGGTGAACAGTATATCCGCAAAACCCGGCAAAGGCACCGCCATTAACAACTGGAACTCGCACCGTATTAAGATGATCACGTTGATTGCCTATACCCTACACACGGATAAATACGACAACTATATAACTACAGAGCTGGAAAAACAACTCGCAGTAAACCTCAACGCCGACGGCACCACGCACGATTTTGTGGAGCGCGATGCCTTCCATTATCACACTTACGATATTGAACCGTTGCTGACTACCTGCATTGTACTATACCGCGCAACCGGCAAAAACTACTTCGATTACCAAACGCCAAACGGAGCATCGATAAAAAAATGTGCCGACTTTATGATCCCCTACATGAACGGCGAGAAAACGCATGGTGAGTTTGTAAAGAGCACTGTACCGTTTGATAAAAAACGGGCAGAGAATCACGAAAAGGACTACGAGGCTGGCACTTTGTTTGATCCTAAAGGCGGCATTTATTTGCTGTCGCTTGCTGCATATTTCGACCCAAGCTACATTACTACCATTAAACAGGCTGCAAAAGATCAGCAATATTTTAACTGGCAGCTGGCATTAAATACGGTAAGAAAACAGCTGAAACGCTGATTATAAAAAGACTACATCTCCCTATGTTATTAAAAAACTTAAGGCAATTATACGCCCTGATTGTAATCTGCATTCTTTGTTTTTCGGCAAAAGCACAGGTGCGTGCCATTACTAACCTAAACCAAAACTGGCAGTTTAGCAAAGAGCAATATACACCCGGCACTGATACAAATACAGGCCAATGGGAATCGATCTCTATCCCCCACACCTGGAATAAAACAGACGCATTTGATGACACTCCTGGTTATTATCGCGCGGCGTGCTGGTATCGCAAAACACTAATAATCTCTAATACAGATCTAAATAAAAAGCTATTCCTCTATTTTAACGGCGCTAACCAGGAAACCGAAGTTTACATTAACGGACAGAAAGTTGGTAGCCACATTGGCGGTTACACCCGTTTCTGTTTCGAGATTGACAAATACATAAAAGCCGGCAATAACGAGCTTGCCGTAAAAGTTAATAACAGCTTTAACGAAAATATCGCCCCGCTAACTGCCGACTTTACCTTCTATGGTGGTATTTATCGCAGTGTATATCTTATTGCTACTAATGATGCCCATTTTGGTTTCGACAACGCATCTAATGGTGTTTTTATTACTACGCCTGATGTTTCCACAGCAAAGGCTTCTGTGAAGATTACCGGCCAGGTTGATAATTCAGGTTTAGCTAAATTAGAGGTACTGAGTACTGTTACAGATGAAGCCGGTAAAAAGATCAGCGCTTTAAAAAGCATCTTAACCGGTTCTGATTTTTCACAAAATTTGCCACAGGTACTGGCCCCGCATCTTTGGTCGCCCGAGGATCCTTATTTATATAAAGTTACTACTCAGGTTGTCGACACAAAATCGGGCAAAGTGTTGGATGAAGTGATTAACCCACTTGCATTCCGCTGGTTTAAGTTTGATGCCAGTAAAGGTTTCTTTTTGAATAATAAGCCTTGTAAACTGATGGGTGCCAATCGCCACCAGGATTTTGAAGGCTTGGGTAACGCCATCCCCGAAAACTATAACGTGCGCGACGTGGAACTGCTGAAACAAATGGGTGGCAACTTTCTCCGCATCTCCCACTATCCCCAAGATCTTAAAGTATTAGAAACCTGCGACAAGCTCGGCATCATGGCTTCAGTAGAAATCCCGGTTGTAAACACCATTACCGAGACCGAAACCTTTGCCAAAAACTGCGAGAACATGCAGGTAGAGATGATCAGGCAAAACTTTAACCATCCAAGTGTGATCATTTGGGCCTACATGAACGAGATTTTACTGGTACACAAACTTGGTAACGATAAACTTCGCCTTACCCAATATTTCGCTAATGTTAAGAGGCTAGCCAAAAGGCTGGACAGCCTTACCCGCAAAGAAGATCCATCGCGCTATACCATGATGTCTATGCATGGCGATTTTAACCAATATAAAACAGCAGGCTTAATAGACATCCCGATGCTTAGCGGTTGGAACTTATACAACGGCTGGTATGGCGGCAAGGTGTCAGATTTTGGTCCGGCTTTAGACAAACATCACCAGGAATACCCTAATCAGCCGGAACTGGTTACCGAGTTTGGCGCCGATGCCGACCCGCGGATCAGGGCATTTGATGAAATAAGGTTTGACAAAAGCGTTGACTTTGCGGTTAACTTCGATAAAGCATTTTTAAAAGGCATTGAAGAACGCCCCTATGTAATGGGTGGTGCGATATGGAACCTGGCAGATTTTGGCTCTGAAGGCCGCGCCGAAACCATGCCACATGTTAATAACAAAGGCTTGCTAACTATGCATCGGGAACCGAAGGATACCTATTTCTTTTACAAGGCTAATCTGTCTAAAAAGCCATTTGTAAAAATTTCCAATTGGTTAAATCGTGCAGGTGTTAGCGATAGTCTGAGTCAGTCGTTTTGCACACAAGAGGTTATCGTATTTAGTAACGGGCAACAAATAAACTTAAAAGTTAACGGTACCGAGGTAGCCCATAAAGACGTTGAAGATGGGATGGCGATATTTAATGTACCGTTTAAAAACGGTTTAAATAAAATTGAAGCTATTGCATCTATAAAAGGCCAAAGTCATAAAGAAGAGGCATTTGTTCAGTTTAATTTGATACCTAATCAACTCCAAATTGACACACAAGCTGATCTAAGCATTAATATAATTTTAGGAGCCAAACGATTCTATACCGATAAAGCGCAAAATACTTGGATGCCGGACCAAGCCTATAAAGCGGGAAGTTTCGGCAGTGTTGGTGGCGTTGCTTATGCCATGCCGGGTAACAGCCGCCAAAGCTATGGTACCGATCGTAACATCCTTAAAACGGATGATGACCCTATTTATCAAACCCAGCAAGTTGGTTTGCAAGCCTACAAGTTTGATGTACCTAATGGCCGTTATGAGTTAACATTACACTTTGCAGAGCTCACCACAGACAAAGCCAAAGAAGCATTAGCTTATAACCTGGATAAAGGAACGGCCAAAGAAACTTCGCAGGAAAGGGTTTTCGATGTATCTGTTAACGATCAAATATTATTGAAAAACTTTAGCGTAGCCGATAAATGTGGCGCAGTTACAGCCGGAGTTGAGAAAACTGTAGTAGTAGCTACAGGCGGCAAGGGTATTACTATCAACTTTAAAGCCGTTAAAGGTGAAGCGATATTAAATGCGATACAGTTGAAGAGGATTAAATAAAAAGAGGCTATTTTTCTTTCGAAGCTTTTTTAATTTGCTTGTAAAGGTCAGGATATTTATCATCCTTAACAGTAATTAAAATCACACCATATTGAGCTTCATTACCATACTTATTGATTATAGAATCTCCTCTTAAAACAGTAATTGTTTGAATAGCGTTAGGATTCATAACATTCATGGCGGCAGTGCTATTTAACTTAAACTCCCTATTTCTTGATTTAAATATATACAATGGTGGATGCTGTAATAAAGCAGATTTGCTCGGCATACAAATATGAATAACTTTACCTGCAACGGAATCTATCCTGCTGCCCGGAGCGCCAGACACGACAGGCGTTACCTGCGCATTAGTAAAATGGCAAACCATTAAGAAACCGACTATAAGAAATACTCTCATTACCTTTTAACGCCAAAAGTATCCCCTAACTTACACATTTGCCCGGCAACTAATGCATAACAATATTGCAAACTTGCTTTAGCAAACCCTTGTTGTCTTTTAAAATCCCACACATCTTTCATGAAGTCTTTGTAGTTCTTACCATTTAACTGATCAAAAGCGATAGAAATAGTTGGTGTTAATGAATAGGCAGTATGCCACATACCAAAAGGCATATAGAGGGTTTCGCCTGGGCCTATTACAAAACTTATAGGTGTCGCCTCTTTAAATTTAGGATGCAGATCGTAATCGGGATTAAAAACGTTGACCTTTGATTTCCATTTTTCATTAGGATCAATATATAATAGATCTTCCTGCCCACGTGGGAAAGCGATAAACTGTTTCTGTCCGTACAGTTGAGTTATCCAGGCACTTAAATGATAGTAATCAATATGCATATAAGGAAACTGACCACCAGGGCCGCCAATAAATAATTCGGTTGTACCGCCCCAATATCCTCGTTTAAACCAGCTACTCTCGAACCAGTTTGGCTGGGCATAACCTAAGTTAAGTGGTTGTATTAATGGCCCAATTTCAGGCAGTTTTTCAGCCACGTTAAATATACGGGGATACGGCGCAGGTTTTTCTACCGAACTGGCCTCAACCATATCCATAATCTGGCGCATGGTGTACTCCTTGCCATTCACAACAGTGGTACGGTCGGCAAAGTTTTCGCGAAACCAATCTGGAGTAAACAAACCATTCGCTTTCCACACCTTCGAAGCGTTTTCAAAAACAACCGGAACGCCCGGTTTCAAATGCTCGTCAATAAATTCTTCGTGAGTAATGCTCGATGTTCTTTTAATTTCCATAAGGTTTTTAATTCTGCGCTAACTGACAGGTAAATTTATAAATATTTACCCGGGTATTTTTATACAGCTTGTTCAGTTTTAGTCCTATTATACTCCCCTATAAGAATTGTTGAAAACTGCCAATTAAACCCCGTCGATAGACTTCCCTACAAAATATAATTTAACACTTGCTTTAAAGGCACATTTTTCTCATATTTGCACTCGCAAAATACTTGCGATGGTCTCATAGCTCAGCTGGATAGAGCAACTGCCTTCTAAGCAGTAGGTCTCAAGTTCGAATCTTGATGGGATCACAAACTCCGATTTAAAGATCATCAAAAACCTCTTAAATAGTTAATTTAAGGGTTTTTTTTGATTAATTATCCACTTTGTAACTTTTAAGAAAGCCAGGTTTCTGATTACCTCGGGAGACACCAATACCTAATTTTTATCTTTAGGTGTTTAAAATCAGATTAATCTATTGAAAATTAGATAATTAACGCATATTGACTTGTATAATCTATGTTCTGTTCGAACCTGTGATCGAATTTTTAATTGAAAAAAATGAGAACGCAATTATCTTTCAGCACTTATTTCACACTGAAAATCGACAAAGAAAAAGCCGGAACAGCACCCCTATACCTGGCAATTACCGTCAACCGGGAAAAATGTATGATCGCTTTGAGAAAACAAGTCCATGTTAAAGTTTGGGATACCGATCGCGGTATGGCCTAGGGTTTCAAAGGCGATGCTAAAGAATTAAACAGTTACCTTAATTAGGTTCGTTTGGCAATTACCAATCTTTATAATGACTTACAATAGCATGGTAGATCAATGTCCCTAAGGTTACAGGATTATATAATCAAATAACTAATAAAAGGATTATGAGGCATCAGGCCTTTTTGCATGATGCCTTAAAAGGATTTAATTCACCGAAAGTGCAGATCAGTTGTTTGAAGCAAGCCATGTTTTGGTCAAGCCAAAAAGGCTTGCCTTGATACCCGGACCCGAGGCCGCACTTCTTTAGCATAATCTAACGCTTTTTGGAAACTAAGTCTACAACTCTATCCGTGACTCTAACGCCAAAGAAGAAATAAGGTAAAAAGGGGGAATATCACCTCCCCTTAACTGTTTTTCTTCGAACTGTACACTATCGAAATATCTAAAAATTATCCACACTAAATACTGCTTTATACTTCGCATTTTGCCTAGATCACTTGTATCTTGCGTCAAGCTTTTTAGTACTTACTTGAAAAATTTCTCTTATGCTCAATTGTTAAGTATACTGTACCTTGATTATCGGGATAAGGTGCTATTATTTCGTAAACCTTTCCACTAAATTCACCTTCAAAAAACTAAGCTTACACTGATTAGATATTCTTTTTCTCAGAATTCCGGTTGGCAACTGTGCTTGTGCTTACCTTATCATTTCAACTTTACATTAACTACTTCTCCATCAGCCGTAATTTCTACAAACTCCTCAATACGGTCTTCATGTGGTATGGCATATTGCTTGTTTTGATAATAGTAAGTCGTGGTTCCGTTATTGCTGTATCCCGTACCTGAATATTCGTTATAAGAACCAGTGGTTGTATAACCCAGAAATCCCTGTAAAAAGTATTTCCCAGGGCGCATATCAGGAAAAGTAAATTTACCGGCACTGTTGGTTATCGCTTCAAGCCTATATCTATAAGCATCGTTAGAAAGATATACAAACCTTTTTTTGCGGATGTTCTCTTTATCCTTTCTAAGGTTATACCATTCTTCAAAGTATGGTGTAACCGGTAATAAAATAACTTTGATCTGATTGGCATAGATACGCGGGGCCAGCAGCGGCTTAAACCCCATATTATTTTTTGCTTTTGTGAAGGCTACACCTTTAATCGTAGCTGTTCCTTTGGATAACATTTTTTTTGCCGCCAATGAGTCAAACGGCACTTGCGGATAAGAAATATCCACTTTTTCCTTCTCTTCTGGTTCTTTGTATTGCGCACGCAAAGATGTGATCGTGGTGAAAAATACACATAATAGTAGAAAATACCTGCGATAAATCATATGACTGGTCATAATAGTAAATGGGGTAAACGTTAAAAATCATTTAGATGCTTATAAATATTCCATAAAGCACCTGTTTTGGCGTATGAAGTGATAGGGTTTAGGTGTTTATATTTTAATAAGAATAATCGTGAGTGTAATCGTTATCCTTTGTTACTGTCACATTTTGATTATTTGCTTTAACCTCGCCATTGATTTCGGCCTTATAACTAATCGTGTAAGGCTGATTAGCCGGGCTAAGGCACTGTACTCCTACGCTAATTGCTTGCAACGGGGTTACAGATTCAATAACGTAGGTTTGCGTATTCCCTGTAAAATTATTAAGGCCAAGACTAACTGCACTCTCGTTGTTTTGCGTGGCGCCATTTACTTTCCAAACGGTAGAATTGGAAACGTCAGTAGCAACACCTGCCATAACAAATGATACATATGCCGAAGAAGGTGCGCCAGCAACAGATACTGTGAACTTCGCCGTTTTACCCTTAGATGCGGGTGGCGTAACATCATCATCGTGGTGTTTGCCGCAGGATGACAGGCTGGCTAAAACGGCAATACCGATAAATGCAGAACTGATTGTTTTTAACATAGATTTTTTCATGGAGAATTGTTTTAATTAAGAAATTATGATGTCGATATAAATTTCGATGCATTGGGTTGATCGCACAGCGAAGCAGGACTTATCAACCCGTAGAAATACTCAAATCCGAAACGATTATGGATTTACCATTTGATTATAAGGCAGGTTAAAGGTGCCATCAGCACCGTTGAGCGTTGCTCTTAAATAGTAATTGTTCGATGGTTTAGGGACATCATCTTTTTTATTACTTTTTGAACAAGCTGAGAAAATCAAACTTGTAATTATAAAGCAAACAAGTAGTTCATTAAAGTTGATTAATTTTCGGCCGACGTTATTTTTTTTAACATAGAGAACCCTGTTAAAATTTATTTTTTTATAGTGCATTTGCTCGTTTAATAGATAGATCGCAAAGCTATTTCATGCTACTCCGAATTGAAATACCATTATTTATTGTTTTTTTTCTACTGAATTTTAGGTATTTCTCAATTAACTCTAAAGAAAACTCGGCAGTCTGAATTTTTAGGCAGATATTTAAAACTGATTTGACCTGCCATTTCTATCACAGAAGATGAGCGGCGTAGATTGCCAATACTTCATGAAAAACATATATCTGCTTATGCTTTCCATACTGTGTACTTCTAAAGTATTTGCTCAACAGCAGATACCGCTTAATGAAAAAAAGTATGTGGATAGCCTGGAAAATATTATTCAAAAAAACACTAGCGACAGCGCTAAAGCGAATGCCAATTTTTTATTGGTTGATTACTGGAAATTTAAAGACACCGTTAAAAGCAAAGCTTATTTATTAAGTGGTAAAAAGTTAGCACAAAAGTATCCCTATCTTAACGCACTTTCGCTTTTTTATGAAGGCCAATACTATTTTAATTGGGATTTGCCTAAAGCTTCTGCTGCCTTTAAAAGCGCTGCAGAAGTTTTAGCTAGGTTTGATACCCCAAAAGCATACGGCAGCAGGGCCGCAGCATGGTTCAATTATGCGTTAATGAACAAAGACACGAAGGGGTACGAGTTTATAACAAACATAACACTTAACAAAGCTATTCCTAATGCCGAAAAAGCAGGTAACCCGGTAATGTTGGCGCATTATTACACGCAGCTTTCTACCATTTTAATGAATAACAGCCAATTCACAAAAGCGGCGCTATATGATCAGAAAGCTATTGACTTACTTGAAAAAGCAAGCCCCAGGTCTTCTACCCTGGTATTTGCATATCTAAGTGGGGTAAGCATTTATTGTTATGATAATAAAGCCATTAAAGCAGCACCATTACTGCAAAAAGCCCGGGTGTTACTGCAGCCCTTTCCCCAGTCTGTAAACTACACTTTGTATTATTATAATGAAGCTTTATATTTTACAACGATCGAAGATTTTAACAAGACATTGAATAGCGTTGAGAAAGGTATAAGCCTGGCCAAAAAATATAATCAAAATCAATTATATCAACTATTTGTTTACAGAAAGTATGATGCTTACAGCAAGCATAAAGACTATACTAAGGCCAGGCAAATTTTGCTCGACATTGTTAAAGAAGGCAAACTTACTGCAAACATCAATGACCGGGCTGAAATATACGGCGAACTCGCTAAAACAGCTGAACACCTGCAAAATTATAAAGAGGCATCCACTTGGTTAACCAAGCAGCGGGCTGTTACAGATAGCATTAATAATAATCAAACTAAAGTTAAAATTAACGAACTGGAAACTAAATACCGGGCTTTAAAAAACCAGGAAAAGATCACCTCCCTACAAGGGCAAAATAAACAGGCTTTCTTAACAGCCAAAAATCAGCGCTTGTATAACTGGTTGTTGGTGCTTTGTTGTTTATTTTTAATGGTGACATTAGGCTTTGTGATTGGTAACGCACGGATCAAACATCAGTTTGCGGCACAAAAGGAGATCAATTACCGGCAGCAACTAAAAGATCTGGAACAGAAGCAGCAATTAAAGGTAGCTAAAGCTATGCTTGATGGCGAGGAGCATGAGCGTGAGCGTGTAGCCCGCGACCTGCATGACGGTTTGGGAGGAATGTTATCGGGCGTAAAGATTGGCTTGTCTGGCTGGACCAGTAACAACACCGAAGTAGCTGGTGATAAAGATTTGCATCGCATTATCAACCAGTTAGATACCTCAGTAACTGAGCTACGCCGTATTGCCCGTAACATGGTTCCCGAAACTTTATTGAAATTTGGACTAGAAGTTGCGCTTAAAGATTTAAGTGAATTTTATATGCGGGATGAGTTACACATCGAATTCCAATCCTTTAACATCAAAAAAAACATCGCGTTAGCTGTTCAATTGCATATTTACCGGATTGTACAGGAGCTCATATCAAATGCGGTAAAACACGCAGGTGCAACTAATATTATGTTGCAATGCAGCCAAAACGTAGAAACTTTTTTTATCACGCTCGAAGATAACGGGTGTGGCTTTGATACCTCAGTGCCAGATGTCAAAAAAGGCATGGGGCTTGATAACCTAAAAAACAGGATTGCCTTTTTAAAAGGCCGGCTCGAGATTCAGTCTGCCATTAATGAGGGTACCACTATTAATATTGAACTGAATACCAATGCCGACGGATAAACTTTTAACAGCCATAGTGGATGATCACCCTATCGTGATCGAAGGGTTAAAGATATTGCTGCAAAATGAGCAAAATATACAAATTGTTGGTGGTTTCGGTAACGGCGAAAGTATACTCTCCTATCTGAAGTTTAATAAGGTTGATCTTATTTTGCTGGATATTACCCTGCCCGATATCAACGGTATGGATCTCTGTCAGATAATTAAAAAGCAATCGATCTCAATAAATATACTTATCCTCAGTAATCATACCGAAAGGAGTATTATTATGCAAACCATCCAGAATGGGGCTAGCGGATATTTACTCAAAAACAGTTCGTTGGATGAATTAAGGAATTGTATTAGCGAAGCTATAAAGGGAAATATCTGCTATAGTAAAGAGGTAAGCGAGATCATCAGCCGCCCATCCAAAAATCAATTACAGGGCCGGCCCCAACTTACCAAGCGCGAGAAAGAAATACTGGCGCTAATAGCAGAAGGCAAAACCAGCCAGATTATAGCCCAGCAACTTTTTTTAAGTCCACTTACAGTTGATACACACCGTAAAAATTTAATGCAAAAGTTTGATGTTAAAAACGTAGCCGAACTCATAATGGCAGCCAATCACCAACATATGTTTTAACTAAATAATAGATCGTAACCCTTGCACACTTAAATATTATAAATATAGCTGTCAATCTGTTATTATTATATGTTGCTCTTCCAGGTGAGGAAAAAACAAAATCTTTTTTGCCCGCATTTGCTGGGAAAAAACGGTGGCTTGCCCGATGTACCAGCTGACTGAAAATCTAAATACACTCAAGATGGTCGAACGGGCAGCGCTTTAATAAACTAGAGAACAGCGTCAAACGATTTGGTCAGCTGATTAAACTAACATACCATTGTTAAACCTTGGGTATTAAAGCATCACAGATATTTCGCTGTATGGAAAGATCAGAAATATCAATAAACTCATTGGTTGTAATTAATATTTGAACCGCTGTGAGGTTAACACACATGGAACGGATACGATTAAATTGTGCAATAAATAACCGCGCAGTTAATCCTTACACTTATTAAATTTAACTATTGTTTTATTCATAAATACAAATACTTAAACCATCCATCCCCAAGTGGCAAGATTATTGAAAGTAACTATACAAAATCCCCCCAATTGTATTAACCATTTTATAATCTACCTCAATTATGACCCACCATATTCAAATCAAATGTAACATTGCCAATGAGGCAAGCAACATCGAAGCTCAGTTTAACCACGACTATAACACCGCGGGAGCACATTACATATTATTAAAAAACGGCGAGACGATAGGCTCTATCTGCAGATACCCAGACGGACACTATTACAGCACCGGAGTAACTAATTTGTCGCAAGAAGATATTGACGCAATTGGTGATCAGATTGATCTAAAAACCGACAGTTAATCAATTTTAGAAGCGGCAATTAAACGCTGTTTTCGCCGCTGGCAACAAATAAGTTGCGAAACTATAGTTTTAAACAACTATTACATTTTTTGATTATTATTGTTAGCACTAAAAACATAATAAACTATGAAACGCAGAATAGTACCCATCATCATCCTCGTTCTTATCCTTGTATTAGGTGGCATATTTTATTACCGCTATTACTTTGTTTTTGGCGATGGATCAAAAGCTGGCACCATGAACTATTTTGTGCATAAAGGATATCTGTTTAAAACATATGAAGGCCGTTTAATCCAAACCGGCATCAAAGGTTCGCCTGCAAGTTCTATACAATCTAACGAGTTTTCGTTTTCGGTAACTGATCAAAAAGTTGCAGATCAGCTTAACAAAAATGCAGGTGCGTTTTTAGAATTGCACTATAAAGAATATTTGCACACGCTACCTTGGCGCGGTGTTAACGTATACGTTGTAGATAGTATTATTTCTGTAAAACCAGCAATTCAGGTTACGCCGTAAGCTTATCCTATTTACAAATTGATATATTAAGGCTATTCAGATTTCTGAATGGCCTTTTTTAATATAGCTATACCTTCCCGCATCTCTGCTTCGGTAAGGGAAGCAAAACCGATCCGTATCGATTGATTTTTATAACTGTGATCGTAATAATAATCAACACCACTACTAATACTTAAACCCATTTCAGACGCTTTTCGGGATATTCTTTCTGCATCAAGCCCGTCACGGTAAGTTACCCAAACGGCAAATCCGCCATCGGGTACGCGGAATGATATATCATCACCTAAATGCTCTTTCAGCAAACTGCAAAACAGGTCGCGCCTTTCATGATACAGCTTATTAGCTTTTTTAAGGTGACGACCTATATCGCCATTTTTCAACAAATTGGCCATTGCTTCTTCCAGTAGATGTTCGCCCTGGCGATCAATCAACCTGCGAAGATTAATGGCTTGCTTTAAAAAATTCTTTGGTGCAACCATAAAGCCGATGCGGATGCCTGGTGCAATTACTTTACAAAACGAGCCCACATAAATTACATTGCCATAATAATCTGCACTCGCTAATGGCAGTATAGGGCTGCAGGTATACTGAAAGTCAAAATCGTAATCATCTTCAATAATGGCAAACTTGTATTTCATAGCCAGCTCAAGCAAGCGCATGCGTCGCTCCGAGCTTAGTGTGGTGGTAGTTGGTGTATGGTGATGCGGTATTACATACAGCATTCTCACTTTTTTCTTTTTGCAGATAGCTTCAACGGCATCCATATTCATCCCACAATCATCAACCGGCACCAATTCTAACTTGGCCCCTGCCTGTTCAAAAACATCGTTAGCGCCAGAAAAACCGGGATCGCCCACAATAACCACATCGCCCTTGGCAATCAAGATCTGTGTGGTAAGGTATAGCGCCATCTGCACCCCTTTGGTGATCAAAATATCGTCAGGCCCGGCTTGTAGTCCACGGGTTTCAGAAAGAAACTTGGCCATCTCGTTCCGCAGATTTTCTGATCCTTGTTCCAGGCCGTACATCAGGTATTTAGGTGTAAAACGATAGGCGGCAAACCGACGATATTCACGAACTAATAATTCGACAGGTGCAATACGTGTATCCGGAAAGCCCGAATTAAATACAAGGTTACCTTCTATGCCTTTTACAAAGGGATAAGCAATGTAAATCTCTTTGTCTTTACTAATTTCAAAATTGGTTTGCGCGGCAAGGCCGGTTTCCTGCCCGATCTTTAAAATGGGCCTTGGCGCTACATCAGGCAGATTTTGAGCTACAAATATTCCTTTTCTCGGATAAACCTCAACCCAGCTTTGGGCATAAAGTTCGTCGTAAGCTGCTACGATGGTTTTACGATGTACATTTAGCGATTTGGCCAATACCCTGCTGGCGGGTAAAGCCGCGCCAGGCTTCAAGGTGCCCTGCCTGATGTAGGCTATTATACCATTAGCAATTTGCAGGTAAGCCGATACAGGCAAACTTTTATCTATGCTTAATAAACTATCAACTAAAGCCATAACTGGACTACATTAATTGTAAATTTTGGACTACAAACATAGTCCAAAAGAGAGGTATTTTTGTGCATAGCAATAAAAAATAGCTATGCAATCACATCCGTTATTCAAACTATATTCCGTTTACCTGAGGCTTGCCATCTCAATGGCCTACTTATGGGCAGTTGCAGATCGTCTCGGCATGCTGGGCGCCCCTGGCCAACCACATGTAAATTGGGGCGATTGGGGTCACTTTATAGGTTATTCGTACAAGATAATGGCTTTCTTGCCCGCAGGCATAGTACCAGCTCTGGCACTCCTCGCAACCATTGGCGAAGGCGTTTTTGCATTGCTACTCCTACTGGGCCTATTTACCCGTATCGCCGCAATTGGCAGCGGACTACTTAGCCTTTGTTTTGCTCTCTCTATGACCATTTCGTTCGGCATTGGCTCCCCGCTGAGCTATTCAGTATTTACGTTGAATGCTGCAAGTTTTTTGCTATCTACACTGCCATACTATGCGTACAGCATCGATTTATTGCGAGCAAAAAATAATTGAGTTATCATTTAAATCGCCCCTATTTCAAAATCAAATATATCATGAACACAGCATCACCCAACAAAGCCCCTGCCCCACTGGTGCTTATAGCTTTCGCCGCCGTATTTATTGTATGGGGATCTACCTATTTCTTTATCGGTATGGCCGTGCATGGTTTCCCACCTATGTTATTAGGAGCAGTACGTTTTTTAACCGCAGGTGCAATTATGCTTACCTGGTGCAAAATTAAAGGCGAGAAACTATGGGCTAAGAAAGATGTGATCAACGCCGGTATCAGCGGCTTCTTTGTGTTGTTTGTTGCTATCGGGGTAGTAATATGGGTTGAGCGTACCTTGCCCAGCGCTATGGTTGCCATTATGGTTTCTATTAACCCTATTTGGTTTGTTATACTCGATAAACCTAACTGGCGCACTAATCTTAAAAATAAGATGACAGTATCGGGCCTCATCATTGGTTTTGCCGGTGTATTGCTACTTTTTGGCGAATCATTATTTAAATCACTTTCTGGTACAGTTGATAAATCAATGCTCGGCGGTTTGTCTTTATTGTTGGTTGGCCCAGTGGCTTGGTCGGGTGGCAGTTTGTACTCAAAGAAACATGTTAGCAGTTTTTCTACCAGTTTAAATACAGCCTGGCAAATGATTGTCGCCGGGTTGGCGTTTATACCGGCGGCAATGGCTCATAAAGAGTTTAGTAATTTTCATATCAGCGCTGTACCGCTGCAATCATGGCTGGCTATCGCTTACCTTATCGTGTTTGGTTCTATCGCTGCATTTACCGCCTACGTTTGGTTATTGCAGGTAAGGCCGGCTACCCAGGTAAGTTTACACTCCTATGTAAATCCAGTAATTGCAGTGTTGCTTGGTGTAAGCTTTGCCGGCGAACATATTTCGGGCGTGCAGATTTTTGGCTTAGTAATTATATTATTTAGCGTGTTGCTGATCAATTTGCAGAAATATGGCAAGCTAAACATCAGTAAACTAAGGCTACCTATGCTGATCAATCCGCAGGTTAATAAAGTTTGAAGATGGATCAATCAACTATATGCACCACTTGCGGCATCCAATATCCACCCGATAAATCGGTACCGCAACTTTGCCACATCTGTAACGATGATCGTCAGTATGTTAATGAGAACGGTCAAAGCTGGACTAACTTAGATGTGCTTCGGATAGGCTATCATACCGAAACCCATAAAATCACCGACGGCCTTTACAGTATAAAAACAACACCAGATTTTGCCTTGGCTAACCGAGCTTTCATTGTGCAATCGGTAAGTGGTAATATTTTGTGGGATTGTGTACCATATATTGATAGTGCCACAATTGACTTTATCAAATCAATTGGCGGTTTGCAGGCCATCGCGTTTTCGCACCCACATTATTATAGTACTATGAATGAATGGGTCGGGCTGTTTGACTGCCCAATTTACATCCACCAAAATGATAGCGAATGGATTAGGTACCCCAACGAAAAGATAAAACTTTGGACTGGCGACAATTTGCCTTTATGGGATGGCATCAGCATTAAACATACGGGAGGTCATTTTGCTGGCAGTTGTGTTTTACATCTATCTGCATTATCGCCCAATGGTGTTATACTAAGTGGTGACAGCCTTTATATATCGCACAGCAAACGGCATGTAGCAGTGATGTACAGTTATCCTAACCAGATTCTATTATCTAGAAATGAGTTTGAGGCTTTCGATCTAAAAACAAAGGATCTTGTTTTCAACACGATGTATGGCGCTTTCGACAATCAAAACCTGGAAGGTAATGCGATGACGGTTTTCTTCGCTTCGATGCAGCGGTACCGCGATAGTTATGGATTGTAAATAATTACCGGCCTTTCCGTTTCCTGGAGTAAAGGCCATCAAGGGCTACGCCGAAGGCTACACCAATGGCAATACCCAGCCCAACGCTACGCATAGCCAGGCCTAATGCTACACCAAGAGCCAGCCCAACACCAAGCGAACCATTCCTTTTATTCATCTTATAAAGATAAATAATTGGCCCGATAAACTAATATTAGCCAAGGTTAAATTGAAAAACGGGAATATTTATTATTTTTAGGAATTATTTACAAGCACCTAACATTATAAACCATCTGCTTTTATTTTACAAAGTGTAATAAATACACTACTTTTAGCTTCTAGAGCTAAAAGTAGCATTTTTACGAATAGCGCCTTCGACGGTAAAAAGGGCTATTGTTAATCAAATGTTAAGGCTTTTACGTAAAAAAAGTACAAAGTGTTTTTTTTACAATTAGTAAATCATACTTTTAACCGATTTTTAAACAAAAATACAATCATGATAATCATCGCTGACGGCGGCTCAACAAAAACAAACTGGTGTTTGGTTACAGAAGAAGGTAAAAAAGTTTACTTTAATACTGAAGGTTACAATCCTTATTTTGCAAGTACTGAGTACATCATTCAGTCACTGAACGAAAGCTTACCTATTGATCTTGATAAAGACCAAATAACGGAGGTTGACTATTACGGTGCGGGCTGTTCTGTACCCGAGAAAAACAAAATTGTTGAGAATGCCATGCAAGCGGTGTTCAGCAAAGCTAAGGTTAACATTGGCCACGATTTGTTGGCTGCTGCAAGAGCTTTACTTGGCAACAACGAAGGCTTTGCTGCAATTTTAGGTACAGGTACAAACACTTGTATTTATGATGGTAAAAAAATTGCCCACAACATTGACTCTGGCGCTTACATTTTGGGCGACGAAGGCAGTGGTTGCTACATCGGTAAAAAATTACTGATTGATTACTTAAGAGGTTATATGCCAGAAGCTGTACGCAGCCTGTTTTGGGAAACCTTTAAACTTACACCAGATGAAGTTAACGACCGTGTTTACTCACAGCCATTAGCAAACCGTTTTTGTGCTAGCTTCAGCAAGTTTGTTTATGATAATAACGTACATATCGAGTACTCTCGTAACCTGGTACGCACATCATTCGAAGACTTTTTCCGTAACCTGGTAACTCATTACCCAGATTATAAAAAATATACTTTTAACTGTATCGGTTCTGTAGGTTACAATTTCCGTAACGTATTAGAAGAAGTAGTTACAGAGAACGGCATGGTAGTGGGTAACATTATCCGCTCACCTATAGATAGCCTGGTGAAATACCACTTGGAGCTTTCTCCAAGCCAACTGTAAGGTTTTAAAAGAAATCATACCACCTAAAAAAGGCGTTAATTAACATTAACGCCTTTTTCTTTTTCAATTTATTCTCAAAAATTAACTTTCAACCGTTAATTCGTTCTGAAATATTTTGGTGTATTTACGCTTATCAAACTTGTAAAGCTTAGCCGCGCGGTAAGATACGCCCTTCTGTTTTTCATCAAGTTCTTTCAAAAAGCCGTAGCTCAGCATCTTTTTTCTGAAGTTACGCTTATCCAGTTTTTTACTCAGGATGGCTTCATAAAGCATTTGCAATTGCGTAAGCGTAAATTTCTCTGGCAATAATTCAAATGCAATCGGCTGATAGCTCAACCTTCTGCGTATTTTATTGAAACCTGTTTTAAAAATTTCGCTGTGGTCAAACGCCAGTTTAGGCAATTCACTCACCGGATGCCAGAACGCTTTTTTAGCATACTGAGTTACCGGTCTCAGCTCTTTTTGTCCGTTTATACGTATTAACGCATAATAGGCAACAGTAATAACGCGCCCTTGCGGGTGTCGGTTCACCTCGCCAAACGTATGAAACTGCTCCATATGCAAATCGCGTAAGCCGGTAAGCTCGTACAAAATACGCTCTGCAGCGGTATCAATACTTTCATTTTGTTCCACAATGTAACCGGGCAATGCAAGCCAATCTTTAAAAGGCTCTTCATTACGCTCGATTAGTAATATCTTTAGCTCTCCTGCTTCGAAGCCAAATATTACGCAGTCAATGGAAAAGACGGAATCGAATTCAGGTAATTTTACTTCCAAACTATTTAGGTTTATATTAAGGATTTAAATATAGTTGTAATTTTGAAATGGAAAAAAATAAATAAAAATTACATCGTGTTGAATATACACATTATCTTAGGGCGAATTTTCCGGGATACCTGAAAACATGAGTAAAATAAAAAAAATTGCAGTTCTGACCTCCGGTGGCGATGCGCCCGGTATGAATCCCTGTATCAGAGCGGTTGTACGCACAGCCATTTACCACAAATTAGACGTTGTAGGTATAAGACAAGGCTACCAGGGCTTAATTGATAACAACATGTATGACATGTCGCCACGGTCGGTGAGTAATATTCTAGACCTGGGGGGCACCATCTTGAAAACAGCGCGATGCCTGCCTTTCCGTACCGATGAAGGTATGGAGATAGCATACCAGAACCTGAAAGCGCAGGGAATTGATGCATTAGTTGTGATAGGTGGCGACGGTACGTTTACCGGTGCATTGCGTTTTTCGAAAAAATATCCGGATATAGCCGTTATGGGCGTACCGGGTACTATTGATAATGACCTTTGCGGTACAGATTATACCCTTGGTTTTGATACCGCTACTAATACGGTTATCGAAGCTCTGGATAAGATCCGCGATACGGCTGATGCGCATGATCGCCTATTTTTTATCGAAGTAATGGGTCGCGATTCTGGTTGTATTGCTTTACGCGCAGGTATATCATGCGGAGCAGAAGCTATCCTGCTGCCAGAAAAAGAAACTGCCATCCATGAGTTGATCGAAGGTTTAAAAGCCGGCGAGTACAATAAAAAATCATCGAGCATTGTGATTGTGGCCGAAGGCGACAAACACGGTGGTGCTTATGATGTAGCCCAAATGGTAAAAGACGAAATTAAGAACTACGATATTAAGGTTACCATTTTAGGTCACTTACAACGTGGTGGCAGCCCTAGTGCTTTCGACCGTATTTTGGGTAGCCGACTTGGTTATGCTGCCGTTATGGGATTATTAAATGGTGATACGCAAAAAATGGCAGGCCTTAAAGGTAATTCTGTCATGCTTACATCGTTAGAAGATGCCTTAAAGGTGCATGAATACAAATTGGAGGAAGATTTGATGCAGATGGTAGAGATCTTATCAATCTGACACAAGGAAACGAATGATTGCAGTAGTATATAGCGGATCACATATTGCCGACTGGCGCTTGTCAAACAAGGGTAAAACTGTAGCGTCTTTTAAAACAAGCAGTATCAATCCGCAGTTTAATGATGAAAAACATATACTGCAATTACTCAATAAAAATATCAACCTCATACACCACGCCGAAGAAGTAAAAAGGGTATACTTTTTTAGCGCCGGGGCATCCACAGCAGAATTAAAAAATTTGATTCGCAAATCAATGTCTGCTTTTTTTAGATTTGCCAAAATATCTGTCGAACATGATATGCTGGCTGCAGCAATTGCCTGCTGTAAAAATAGCGCTGGCATTGTGTGTATCTGTGGAAGCGGTTCAAATGCAGCATGGTATGATGGTAAAAAACTGAAGCCTAACAATTACGGCTTGGGTTATATACTTGCCGATGAAGGATCGGCCAATTGGCTGGGAAGGCAATTGATAAAGGCTTTTATGAACGAAACACTGCCTGAAAATTTAAAAAAGAAGTTTGAGCACCGCTACGATGCCGACCGTAAAACTATTCTCGAAAAAGTTTACCGTTTGCGCCAGCCTGCCCTGTTTCTAAGTTCGTTCACAGAGTTCTACACAGAAAACCACACCGACCCTTATATTAAAAATAAAATTAAACAAGGCTTTGAGTTATTGATCGACACCTATTTACTGCCTTTGCAAAACGAGTATCCAGGCACTCCTGTACATTTCACGGGTTCAATTGCCGCCATTTTTCAAGAGGAACTTCGCGAAACAACCGCTGCTACAGGTATCGAAATTGGTAACATTATCAGAGAACCTATCAATAATTTGTTAACGTACTATTCAAATAAAAATTAAAAAATCATGAAAATAGGAATCAACGGCTTTGGCCGTATCGGCCGTCTGGCATTCAGAGTTGCAATTGAAAGACCTGATGTTGAAGTAGTAGGTATTAACGACCTTATTGAGCCAGATTATATGGCTTATATGTTGAAATACGACTCAACCCACGGTAAATTCACTGGCACTGTTGAAGTAGAAGGTGGCCACCTGGTTGTTAATGGCAAAACCATCCGCGTAACTGCAGAAAAAGACCCGGCTAACCTTAAATGGGGTGAAGTTGGTGCTGAGGTTGTTATTGAATCAACCGGTTTATTCTTAACTCAGGAAACTGCACAAAAACACATCGATGCAGGTGCTAAAAAAGTAGTTATGTCTGCCCCGGCAAAAGATGATACCCCTACTTTCGTAATGGGTGTTAACCACAAAGAATTGAAAGCTGAGCAAACTATCGTTTCTAACGCTTCATGTACTACCAACTGTTTAGCTCCAATTGCTAAAGTATTAAATGATAAATTTGGTATCGAAGAAGGTTTAATGAGCACAATCCACGCTGTTACTGCAACCCAGAAAACAGTTGATGGCCCGTCTGCAAAAGACTGGAGAGGTGGCCGTGGTGCTTACCAAAACATCATCCCTTCATCAACCGGTGCTGCTAAAGCTGTAGGTTTAGTTTTACCTGAACTAAAAGGTAAATTAACTGGTATGTCATTCCGTGTTCCGGTTGCCGACGTATCTGTAGTTGATTTAACTGTACGCTTAAAAACTCCTGCTACTTACGAGCAAGTTAAAGCTGCTATGAAAGAAGCTTCTGAAGGCGACATGAAAGGTGTACTTGGTTACACTGAAGATGAAGTTGTATCTGAAGACTTTAAAGGCGATTCACGCACTTCAATCTTTGACGCTAAAGCAGGTATTGCTTTGAATGATAACTTTGTTAAAGTTGTATCTTGGTACGATAACGAGTGGGGTTATTCAAACAAAATCATTGACTTAGTTCAAGAGATCGGTAAACTGTAATTAGTTTCCACTAGATATTCAAAAGCCGTTTCGATTATATCGGGACGGCTTTTGTGTTTTATGATGATTTATCAATCGCCTTATCAATCAGCTCCACAATCCCTTCATTTTTAACAATCCATAGCCCGAGCCGCTCATCTGTAATACCATCTTTAAGTTTATAGCTATACACAGGAACTTCGTTATTGAAGGACGTCTCCATAAACTTAAAGTTGATGTTGGGCGTGGTGGACAGATCTTTCGCTACTTCTACAATATGGGTCGAGATCACAAAAAAAGTATTTTTTAATTTAGAGAATGCCGCGATGATTAACAACGAAGCATCATATGCGTCCTTTACATTGGTACCCCTAAACAGTTCGTCAAAAATCACAAACATATCCGGCGAATCATTTAGCTTTTGCGCCACATGTTTAACCCGTAAAACTTCGCTGTAAAAATGGCTATGTCCAGATTGAATATCGTCCGAAAGATTAATTGTGGTAACTAAGCCTTTAAATGTACTCGTCTCCATATAAGCAGCCGGAACCGGGAAACCTAATTGAGATAAATAAACAGAAATACCAATAGCTTTTAACAAGGTGGATTTGCCAGCCATGTTGGTACCTGTTACAAAGCAAACGTTTCGGCTGGCATCAAACTCAATATCGTTTGTGACCGGGTTATTAATGAAGGGATGAAATAGTTCTTTGACTCGAAGTATTTTCCGGCCACCAGTGTTAATCACAGGTAGATTAAACCCTAGCAATTTACCTTGCTTACTAACGGATATAAATACATCCAGCTGGTAAACAATATCCAGTAAGGTCTTGATGTTATCGTATTGCCGATGGCGTAACAAATAATCAGCCTTTGTGATATTAGCATTGTTTAATTCTCGCTTCTCCTGAAGTTGCTTTACTTGCTCAAAATCTTTATCATCTAAAATCTTAGTGATGGAAAGATGAATATCTTTTAGTACTGATGGCAAAGATTCGATGTGATTGTCAGTAGTGAAACGCGTTAAAATATCCAGCAAATTCAGAATACTGATTACCCCTTGTTGAATGGTGTAATATTCGCTCTCCTTATAAAACAGATTAGCAAAACGTTGCAGTATAGCTAACGCCTGAGGGAAAGCTTTAGGTTTATTGCGCTGCTCTAAGTAAAACTCGATGAAATCTAAAGTAGTTTTGTCGATATCAAAATCTATATTAACACGCTGAAAGTAGTCCAATACATTCACCCTACTCTGTATATCATCAGCGCTTGTTAAAGGACTATTAAATATAGATCTAAATTTCTCTCGCCCACCAATAGTAATGGCCTTATCGAAAAGATTGAAGATAGACTTTTGATTAGAGCCATTAGAAAAAATAGCCAGATCATTAAGTGTTTGATTATCTACCTCAAATTGCATGGTAGTGCAATATGCTAAATATCAATAGTAATTGCTCAAAATTCCATAAATCTTATCCTTCAATATAATCCGGCGCACTCCTCCGCTTCCTACTCTTCCGTTTATAGGGCGCATGTGATGGCTGTTCGAGCTTATCCCTTCTAAATTCCCAGGGTGGCGTTGGGTTAGCATCTTGCCATAAACCCAGTTTTTGCATCTGTGCTTGTTGCTGATATTCCGCTAGTGTGGCGTTGTTCTTAGAGTATTGACTGTACTGCCAGGCATAGCCGTTTTTAACCAGTTCGTAATTTAAGTTGGTGCCGTCGCCTAAAATTACGAGAGCGATGGTTCGGCCGTAGCGGTCATGTTCATTACCTTGCAGTTTAACTCCTTTCCCGAAGCATAAGTTGGCGGTAAATTGTTTGGCAGCCTGGCCATAGGCCTGGCTTTTCTCCGGGCAATCAATTTCGGCGAGTCGTACGGTTACCATCTGGTTATCCTTGGTAAGTACAACAATGGTATCGCCATCTTTAATCTTTACAACCTTTAGCAGATCGGGTTCGGTTTGCGTACAACCTATAAGAATACCGAGAAACAGGCATAAAATCAGCCTTTTATAAAAATTTAGGTTTAGAAACATATTTCGAGCGGCAATTATACCGAGATACTACTCAAAATTATTGTTTTGTATCGCTTTTATTACAAATTTTTTATTGACACTATAAAAATTGATCAAAAAAATGTATTTTGCCTATGCGATAACCTAACTAACTATTTACTATTGACTGAACAACAAATGATTATAAATCATTTGCTGCGGTCGCCCGAACCTTCTATTCAATATAAGGTACGGGTGAACTTATTGGGCGAAAATCCCGATTCGGCGGCGATACAACAGCTTCAACAGGAGGTTAAAAACTCCGTGCGTGTAAAAAAACTACTTTCCCGACAGGATGAAAGTGGCAGAATAAGATCTCAGCGCAATGTTTACGATAAATGGCAGGGTGCCCACTGGGTATTAGCCACGCTTGCCGATCTTGGTTATCCACCAAATGATCCTTCGTTAAAACCAATAACAGACGAATTACTTGATTTTTGGCTAACCAGCCAGTTTAAAGAAGAGTATATAGCCGAAACCAAAGCGCAAGCCTATCAGCATATAGGCATCCCAGTAATGCAGGGCAGGCATCGCAGATGCGCTTCACAACAGGGCAATCTGCTTTACATGCTACTGAAACTTGGTGTACAAGACCCAAGGCTTGATGAGATTTTTAACCTGTTACTACGCTGGCAATGGCCCGATGGCGGCTGGAACTGCGATAAAAATCCGGATGCCCACAATTCATCTTTTATGGAAACGCTTTTGCCACTACGCGGTATTTCATTATACGCCAAAACTACAGGCAGTACCGTTGCACAAGAGGCTGCGCAAAAGGCTGCCGAAGTGTTTTTAAAAAGGCATCTTTACAAACGCCAGCAAACCGGCGCTACCATACACCAGGAATTTACTTTTTTACACTATCCGCTATACTGGCACTACGATATTTTAGGCGGATTGAAAGTAATGACCGAAGCCGGATTTATTAAAGATACCCGATGCAGTGAAGCTCTCGATTTATTAGAAAGTAAGCAACTAGCTAAAGGTGGATGGCCCGTCGAAAAATCATATTATAAAACTTCTAACAGCTTACATTTAGGTGCTGATTATGTAAACTGGGGTGCCACCAGTAAAACCAAACTTAACGAGTGGATAACGGTTGATGCACTATATGTGCTGAAAGAAGCCGAACGTTTTACCCCCCATCAATCAACATCAAAAATTGAACTTCAAGGTTCAATAATTTAAGCGGACTTGCCAGTTTGGCGTGGCTTTTAAACAATTTTCACTTTTTCTCGCAGCGAATCAATTTTATTATAAATTTGAAACGCGGGATCGGCTCTGTCGTTACTGCCCAATTATAATCCGAATAAAATTGAAATTCATGAAAAAATCCTTACTGCTTACTGTGTGCTGCGTTATGCTGGCATTGGGCCTTCGCGCTCAAATACCCGCCCTTGAACGCGTAGAACCGATGTTTTGGTGGACCGGCATGGCCAACCCTAACCTGCAATTGATAGTGCACGGCAACAATATTGCAAGCCGCGAAGTGCAGCTTAACTACCCCGGTGTGGAGCTGGTTGCGGTGCACAAAGTCGAAAATCCTAATTACCTATTCATCGATCTTAAGCTTTTTTCCGGCGTGGTTCCGGGAACGTTCCCGATAAAATTTGTTAAAAAGGGCGAAAAGGATTTAACTTACAGCTACACACTAAAAGCGCGCAACCACGATGCCAACCGCGCACAAGGCGTAACCAATAAAGACCTTATTTATTTGCTGATGCCAGACCGTTTCGCCAACGGCGATACAAAAAACGATGTGGTAAAAGGCATGCGCGAAACTGGTATGCACCGCGACTCGATGTACAGCCGCCACGGTGGCGACATCCAGGGATTAATGAACCACCTGGATTATCTGAAAGACTTAGGTGTAACAGCAGTTTGGATGACCCCCGAGATTGAAAACGATGAACCACATGCGTCTTACCATGGCTACGCCGTTACCGATTATTATAAAATAGACCCACGTTATGGCACCAACGAGCTTTACAAGCAGTACGTTGAAAAATGCCACGCCATGGGCCTAAAGGTTATTAAGGATCTGGTGCATAACCACATAGGTACCGAATCTTACCTGATACAGGATATGCCGATGAAAAGCTGGGTACACCAATGGCCAAAATACACCAACTCTAATTTTAGAGATATGGCCGTAGAGGATCCGCATGGCTCGGCATTGGATAAAAAGGTTATGCTCGATGGTTGGTTTGATCGTCGCATGGCAGATTTGGACGAGAGCAATCCTTATGTACAGAACTACCTTACCCAAAACCACATCTGGTGGGTTGAATATGCTGGTATAGATGGTTTCCGTTTGGATACTTACCCTTATAATGATGCCGAGTACATGGCCAAATGGGCGCAGGACGTGCAGAAAGAATTTCCTAACCTATCCATCTTTGGCGAAACATTAGTATGGAGTGTAGCTAACCAAGCCTTTTTTGTACAAGGCGATAAAGTAAACCGCGGCTTTGATACCCATCTGCCTGGTGTTACCGATGGTGTAGTAAAAGATGCGATCACTGAAGCCTTAAATGGAAAAGAAGGCTGGACAGACGGCGTTAACCGCCTCTACGCTGTAATTGCACAAGACTTTTTATATGCCGATCCAACTAAAAACACCATCTTTTTGGATAACCACGATATGAGCCGTTTCCTCTCTACAGTGCATGAAGATTACGCCAAATATAAATCGGGTATGGCCATGTTAATGACCCTGCGTGGTGTGCCGCAAATGTATTATGGTGATGAAATTTTGATGAAAGGCGAATCAAACCCCGACGGCCTAGTACGTGAGGATTTCGCTGGTGGATGGAAAGAAGATAAAGTGAATAAATTTACTGCAGCCGGCCGTAGTGAGAAAGAAAACGACGCCTTTAACTATGTACGCAAACTGGCTAATTACCGCAAAAACACATCTGCATTACAAACCGGTAAAATGATGCAATTTATACCTCAACATGGTATTTATGTGTACTTTAGATACGACGATAATAAAACTGTGATGGTAGTTTACAACAGCAACGAAAAAGAAGCCAGTACCGCCACAGATTATTTTGCCGAACGCATTAACGGTGCCCAAAAAGCCCGCAATGTGATTAGCGACGAAACTACCAATTTAGATAAACTGACCATTCCCGGCAAATCAACTCTAATACTGGAGCTTTTGCCTGCAACCAAATAATAAACTATTACAATGACTGATATTAAAGCCTGCATATTCGACCTTGACGGTGTTATCGTTGATACTGCAGTTTACCACTATAAAGCCTGGAAACGCCTGGCCAATGAACTGGGTTTCGACTTTACCGAAGAGCAGAATGAACAACTAAAAGGCGTAAGCCGCGTGCGCTCCCTGCAACTCATTTTAGGCTGGGGTGGCGTTACCAAAACAGAAGCCGAGCAAACCGAACTGGCTACCCGCAAAAACGAATGGTACGTGGATATGATTAACCAGATGACCCCGGCTGAAATATTGCCCGGTGCGTTGGATTTCTTAGAAGCATGCCGCGCAGCAGGTTTAAAAACTGCCTTGGGTTCCGCCAGTAAAAACTCGATGACCATTTTAAATAAAGTTGGTATTGCTCACCTGTTTGATACCATTGTTGATGGCAACCATGTAAGCGCACCCAAACCAGATCCCGAAGTATTTTTAAAAGGTGCCGAAGCATTGGGCGTTGCCCCGGCCGAATGTGTGGTTTTTGAAGATGCCATCGCCGGTGTTCAGGCAGCCAAAAATGGCGGTATGAAAGCTGTGGGTATCGGTTCGCCGGAAACACTGAGTCAAGCTGATTTGGTGGTTAGTGGATTAGATAAAATGACGATTGAGAAATTGAAGGAATTATAGTCAGCATTGCCTGCATTTGCGTTAGGGATTGCAGCGGATACCGGCCTTGTGGCTAATGCCTGTGCAGTATAAGCGGAAAGCCCGGCCGCAGGCAACGCCCAAAAGTGAACGAACATTAAATATAAAAGCAATAGCGCACCTAACAAAAATAGGGCTATTGCTTAAACCATAAAAAGAGATACTTATTACAAGAATTATACATGAAAGATTACATCAAAGTTGATGAGTGGAAGATTATCGAAGAAGGGTTTGATCCTCATTACAATAAGATTTCAGAAAGCATATTTAGTTTAGGTAATGGCCGCATGGGCCAGCGCGCCAATTTTGAGGAAGCCTATAGCGGCGATACGCTACAAGGCAATTACGTAGCCGGTGTTTACTATCCCGACAAAACCCGCGTAGGCTGGTGGAAAAACGGCTACCCCGAATATTTTGCCAAAGTATTAAACGCAGCTAACTGGATCGGTATCGATATTACCATCGATGGCGAACAACTGGATTTAGCACAGTGTACTATCCAACAGTTTGGTCGCGAACTGAATATGAAAGAGGGTTTCCTGAAACGTACTTTCACCGCCACCTCTAAAAGCGGCAAACAAGTAGCTGTAGAGTCTATTCGTTTTTGTAGCATGGCCGACGACGAGACCGGTGCTATCCGTTATACTATTACCCCGTTAAACTTTAGTGGTGCCATAACCATCACGCCTTATGTGGACGGCGACGTAAAAAACAAGGATGCCAATTACGACGAGAAGTTTTGGGACGAAGTAAAAAAAGGCACATCTGCTAATGGCGCTTTTGTACAACTACGCACCAAAAAAACAGGTTTCGAAGTGGCTACCGGGATGTTGGTAAGCATTAACGAAAACAGCCAGGCAACACAACCTTCGTTTCAGCCGATAGAAAAAGAAAAATATGTAGCCTTGCAAACTACGGTACAGGTAAACGCAAATCAACCTGTAACTATTTACAAGTATGCTGCTAATCTGTCGTCACAAAACCACCCTGCAGATCAATTAGAGCAAGTTTTAAACGAAACACTCCAACGTATTGCTGCAAAAGGTTTTGATACCATGCTGGCCGAACAAGCCGCAGTTTGGGCCGGAAAATGGAAGCATAACGACATAATTATCGAAGGCGATGCTTCTGCTCAGCAAGGTATTCGTTTCAATATATTCCAGCTAAACCAAACCTACACCGGCGAAGATGACCGCTTGAACATTGGCCCCAAGGGTTTCACCGGCGAAAAATACGGAGGCTCTACTTACTGGGATACCGAGGCTTATTGCGTGCCGTTTTACCTGGCCACTGCCGATCAAAAAGTTACCCGTAACCTGTTACTGTATCGCTACAAGCAATTAGGAAAAGCTATTGATAACGCCAAATTACTCGGCTTTAACAATGGCGCAGCCTTATACCCAATGGTTACCATGGACGGTACTGAATGCCATAACGAGTGGGAAATCACCTTCGAAGAAATTCACCGTAACGGAGCCATCGCTTATGCCATCTTCAACTACGTGCGCTACACTGCTGATGATGCTTACCTGGCCGATTATGGTTTGGAAGTATTGATCGCCATATCTCGTTTCTGGTCGCAGCGCGTTAACTGGAGCGAGGATAAGCAACAGTATGTAATGCTTGGCGTAACCGGGCCAAACGAATACGAAAACAATATTAACAACAACTGGTACACTAGCAAACTGGCAGTTTGGTGTATGAAATATACGCTCGAAGTTGCCAAACAGGTTAAAGCAAGCGAACCTGCTAAGTACAATGCTTTGGTTAAAAAGATTAGCTTTAACTCTGATTCTGAATCTGCAAAATGGAGCGATATTATTGAGCAGATGTATTACCCATATTCGGAGAAGTTAGGCGTGTTTCTACAACAAGATGGCTATCTGGATAAAGAGCAGATCTTGGTAAAAGACCTGCCTGCCTCGCAACGCCCTATCAATCAAAAATGGAGTTGGGACCGCATTTTGCGCTCATGCTATATTAAACAGGCAGATGTGTTACAGGGTATTTACTTTTTCGAAGATGAATACGATCTGGAAACCATCCGCAGAAACTTCGATTTTTATGAGCCGCGCACAGTACATGAGTCGTCATTATCGCCATGTGTACATGCTATCCTGGCCGCCAAATTAGGTGACGAGGCACGTGCTTATGAGTTTTATCTCCGAACCTCACGTTTAGATCTGGACGACTATAACAACGATACCGAAGATGGTTGCCACACTACATCAATGGCTGGCACCTGGATGTCGGTAGTGGAAGGCTTTGGCGGTATGCGTGTTAGGGATGGCAAACTATCATTCCAACCGTTTTTACCGGCTAAGTGGAACTCGTTCTCGTTCCATGTTGGATTCCGTGGCGCATTGCTTAACGTTAAGGTAAGCAAAGAAGGTGTGCAGATCACCAACCATTCTGAGGCAGAAACCGTAGTAATAGTACATGGCAAAGAACAGTTGGTGAAAGCCAATGCCGATGTCATTTTAGAAGCTTAATAGCAAATGCTATTCATGAAAAGGAGAAACTTTTTGATATTGGCTGCATTGTTGCCTGCTGTTATTGCGGTAGCCCAACCCAAGGTTCAATATTCAAAAACAAAGAAACATATGCAATCCAACCCGAATCATAAATTGGTGATATACCAGCTGTTGCCGCGGCTGTTTGGCAATGCCAAAACTGTAAACAAGTTTTACGGTTCTATAGAAGAAAATAGCGTTGGCAAGTTTAACGACATTACTGATGCTGGTTTGCAGGAGCTCAAAAAAATGGGCTTTACCCACGTTTGGTATACCGGCGTAATTGAGCATGCCACCATGACTGATTACTCTGCATATGGTATCCACCCCGATGATCCGGATGTGGTAAAGGGGCGTGCAGGTTCTCCTTATGCGGTTAAAGATTACTACGATGTTGATCCGGATTTAGCTGTCGACGTTAAAAATCGTATGGCCGAATATGAAGCGCTCATCAAACGTACCCACAACAACGGCATGCAGGTGCTGATGGATTTTATCCCCAATCACGTGGCTCGTACCTATCACTCGGATGTAATGTCGGCTGGTGCGCGCAATTTTGGTGAGGATGATGATAAAACTAAAGGCTTCGATCCTAAGAATGATTTTTATTATATCCCCGGTCAGCCGTTTAAAGTTCCGGGTGGATATAACCCGGGTGGGAATGATTTTCATAGTCCGCTTAAGGACGGTCATTTTGATGAGAATCCCGCCAAAGCTACCGGTAACGATGCTTTTACGGCCAGCCCATCAATTGATGACTGGTTCGAAACCCTGAAACTGAATTACGGTGTTGATTATGTCAACAACCGCACCGGGCATTTCGACCCCATCCCACCGGTTTGGCAAAAAATGTACGACATCCTTAACTTTTGGAGCAACAAAGGTATCGATGGTTTCCGCTGCGATATGGTGGAGATGGTACCTGTTGAGTTTTGGGCATGGGTGATTCCGAAATTAAAGGAGACGCACCCAAATCTTATTTTCATCGGCGAAGCTTACAATAAAAACGAATACGGGCATTACTTATTTAAGGGACATTTTGATTATCTGTATGACAAAGTTGGCTTGTACGATGCTATCAAAAAATTAGTCCGTAATGAAGATCATGCCAGCACCTGGGACATCAACGCCGTTTGGAACAACGACTGCAAAGGTATCGATGAACACATGATCCGCTTTATGGAGAATCATGATGAGCAGCGCATTGCTTCTAACGACTTCGCGGGTAATCCATGGTTAGCCGTTCCGGGGATGATCGTTACAGCAACTTTAAATACCGGCCCGGTAATGATCTACTTCGGCCAGGAAGTGGGCGAACCGGCTACCACTGCCGAGGGTTTTAGCGGAGCCGATGGCCGAAGCAGCATCTTTGATTATTGGGGTGTACCTGAACACCAGAAATGGTTAAACAATGGAAAGTTTGATGGCGGGCAGCTATCAGATGATCAGAAAAAGCTTCGCAGCTTCTACAGCAAATTATTAAACACTGTAAAAGATAACGAAGCGCTAAGCAGCGGCAAGTTCTACGAATTAATGGTAGCGAATGAACATAACACCGGGTTTAACACACGCGTATATATGTATGTGCGCTATACCGATAACCAAAAGGTATTGGTAATAAGCAACTTTAATAGAAATGAGCAGCACCTCAATGTAAAATTGCCTGCCGATTTATTGCAGCAATTGCACGTAAGCGGTTCGGTCAGTTTTACCGATTTATTGAATAGCACTTCGTATAGTACAAGTGATATTAATAATGGATTGGATATTACACTGCCGGCAACGAGCGGGGTGATGTTGAAGTTTTGAGAGAATACAAAAAGGTGGGTGTAATGTTGAGGCACTCGAAACATGCGGGCAAAGGCCTCTGCACCATCCTTCGAGAGCCTCAGGATCACATCCCACCTATAAGCATTATACTAAGCAAGCCCCTGTCTTGTGGGATGCCGAAACAAGTTCGGCATGACGGGCGGAGAAAAGAAAGAGAGAAAAAGAGAAGAAGAATAAGCCATGGTAAAAGACATCACTAACCATAATGACTAATGGCCGCTGACATATGAACCAATAATAAACCTAATTAAATGAGTAAACCCGCTATAGCCGAAAAACCTAAATTAAGTTTTTGGCAAATCTGGAACATGAGCTTCGGCTTTTTGGGCATCCAGTTTGGTTTTGCATTACAGAATGGAAATGCCAGCCGTATCCTCCAAAAGTTTGGTGCCGATGTAGAACATCTGTCCTGGTTTTGGCTGGCTGCGCCTATTACGGGGATGATTATTCAACCTATTATTGGCCACTATAGCGATCGTACCTGGAACAGGTTAGGCCGTCGTCGCCCCTTCTTCTTAACCGGGGCTATCTTATCGGCTATAGCTTTATTCCTGATGCCTAACTCGGCGGCTATTGCCTCTATTGCCCCTCCTATTTTGGTGGGCGCTGGTATGCTGATGATTATGGATGCGTCATTTAACGTAGCGATGGAACCATTCCGCGCTTTGGTTGCAGACAACCTGCCGGATAGCCAGCGCAGCATTGGTTTTTCCGTGCAAACTTGTTTAATTGGTTTGGGTGCCGTGGTTGGCTCTTGCTTACCTTATGTGCTTACCAATTGGTTTCATGTGTCATCAACCGCCCCTGCCGGTCAGGTAGAAGACAGCGTTAAATACTCTTTTTACCTTGGCGGAACTATCTTGTTACTTACCGTTCTGTGGACAATCATCCGCACCAAAGAATATTCGCCAGAAGAGTATGCAAAATTCCATCCAACAGAAGAAGTTGAACACAAACCTAAAAGCGGCATCGCCGAAATTTTAACCGATTTAAAACGGATGCCAAAAACCATGAAACAATTGGGTTTGGTTCAATTTTTCTCGTGGTTCGCGTTGTTCTCAATGTGGGTATTTACAACCCCGGCTATTGCTGCACATATTTACCACGTGCCGGTGCATGATACATCTTCGGCAAAATATAACGAAGCTGGTAACTGGGTCGGCGTGTTATTTGGCGTATACAATGGCGTTTCGGCCATTTATGCATTGCTACTACCCTCTCTGGCTAAAGCCACCAGCCGCAAACAGGCACACGCCTACTCATTGATATTGGGCGGAATCAGCTTATTATCAATATTTTTCATCAAAGATCCCATGTGGTTAATTGCGCCGATGATTGGCATCGGCTTGGCTTGGGGCAGTATCTTGGCTATGCCTTATGCAATTCTTTCAAGCTCCATCCCCGCTAAAAAAATGGGCGTTTATATGGGCATCTTTAACTTCTTTATCACTTTCCCCCAGATTGTTAACGGATTTTTCGGCGGGCCGATTGTAAAATATTTTTACGGCGGTCAGGCTATATATGCAATTGTATTGGCAGGCATTTTTATGCTTTGCGCTGCAATTTCGGTGTTATTTGTACAGGATAACAACGATATCAATGTTAAGAAAGCGTTGCAGTAGCGTTAGATTGACATTTGTTGGCGCAATTGTTGGTAAATATCAATATATTGGCTTCTTTAAGCTAAGGCACTATTGATCACGAAGAAATAAGGTTCATGGACGAAAACATACTGAATCCCGACGATTTATTAGGGAACAAGCTCATAAGCGAAGATGAAGACGACGAGTTTCATCACCTTAATAACCCGGTGCTCGGCTTAAAGCCAATTGTTAAAAAATATTTAGGCATCGTAACAGACGTTAAAGAAGTTGGCAACAAGTTTTTCTTTACCGATAGCGAAGCGCGGGTTGAAGTTACTGTAGTAACCGACGAAATAATAAGGGTTAGGCTAGCACCACACGGCGTTTTCCTCGAAGAATTCTCGTACGCGGTACCCAAACTGGAGCAAAAAGCAGCTGTTTTTTCTCTGCACGAGGACGAACTCGAATACCGGGTATCAACCAGCACAGTAAACTGCCACATCCGTAAGATCGACTTTTTCATTTCCTTTTCCGATTCGCAAAACCACATTACCAACCAGGATGCGGTACCTATGCACTGGGAAGAAAATACGCAGTTTGGCGGCTATTACGTGTTCGGCACCAAGGTTTGTAACCCCGATGAAGCATTTTACGGTTTAGGCGATAAAGCATCAGACCTTAACTTACGCGGCCGCAGGTTTAAAAACTGGAACACCGATGCCTACTCTTTCGGTTGGAACCAGGACCCGCTTTACCGCAGTATCCCATTTTATATCAGCTTAAACGAAGGTATTGCCCACGGTATCTTCTTTGATAATACATTTAAGGCCACATTTGATTTTGGGTCTGAAGATCGCACCAAAACCAGTTTCTGGGCAGATGGCGGCGAACTACAATATTATTACATCCACGGCCCGCATATGATGGACGTGGTTAAGCGTTACCACACCCTAACCGGCACCCACCCCATGCCTCCGCTTTGGGCGCTGGGCTACCATCAATGCCGCTGGAGTTATTATCCTGAAACTAAGGTTATGTCGGTTGCCAAAGGCTTCCGTACAAACCAAATCCCTTGCGATGGTATCTACCTGGATATTGATTATATGGATGGCTACCGTTGCTTTACCTGGAACCGCAAGTATTTCCCAGATCCGAAGAAAATGATCAAGGAATTGGCTGCTGATGGTTTCAAAACGGTGGTAATTATTGACCCGGGCATCCGTGTAGACGATAATTACAGTGTATTTAGAGAAGGTAAACAGAACCGTTATTTTTGCCGCCGTAGCGATGATTACTTTATGGAAGGCCATGTATGGCCGGGCCGTTGTCAGTTCCCTGATTTTACCAATCCAGAAGTTCGTGAATGGTGGGGTGGTTTGTTTGATGAATTGGTACAACTTGGCGTTGCCGGTGTATGGAATGATATGAACGAACCCGCTGTTTTTGGCGCAGGTACTTTCCCCGATGACGTACGCCACCAATACGATGGTTTCCGCGGATCGCATCGTAAGGCACACAACGTTTACGGGATGCAAATGGTACGCGCTACTTACGAAGGTTTGCGCAAGCTGATGAAAAATAAGCGTCCGTTTACCATAACCCGTGCGGGCTACTCTGGCCTGCAACGTTATGCTTCGGTTTGGACCGGTGATAACGTGGCATCATGGGAGCATCTGCGCTTAGGTAATATCCAATGTCAGCGTTTATCAATGTCGGGCGTGCCATTTTGTGGTACAGACATTGGCGGTTTTAGCGGCGAACCGGATGGCGAACTATTTACCCGCTGGATTCAGTTCGGTGCCTTCTCGCCATTTATGCGTGCACACTCTGCCGGTGATACCAAAGAGCGCGAACCCTGGAGCTTTGGCGAGCCTTATACTGCTATTAACCGTAAGTTTATCGAGCTGCGTTACCGCTTGCTCCCTTACCTATATTCTACCTTCTGGGAACATCACCGTTATGGCTTCCCGATACTAAGACCGGTAGTTTTACAGGAGCAGGATGTATTAACCAACCAGGCCCGCCAGGATGAGTTTACTTATGGTGATAAAATTTTAGTTTGCCCGGTAATGGAACCAGGCCAAACCAGTCGCCCGGTATATTTGCCAAAAGGCCAGTGGTATAATTTCTGGACTAACGAAATCTCAACCGGTGGCGTCGAGGTAATGGTACCTACCCCACTCGAAACTATCCCCGTGTTTATTAAAGCCGGCGCCGTATTACCAGAATACCCAGTAATGCAATACGTAGGCGAAAAAGAGATAGAAGAGGTTAAGCTGAACGTTTATTATGCGGATCATGAAGTAAATTCTTTCTTGTTTGAAGATTACGGCGAAACTTTTGCTTACGAACAAGATATCTATCTGGAGAAAAAATTCATCGTAACCGGTAAAGACACCCTGCTTACGATTGAACAAACCATGGAAGGCTTGTACACACCGAGGTACGAGAACTACCACTTCAAGGTTATCGGCCTGCCGTTTAAACCATCAAAAGTAATTATCGATGGCAAAACAGTAACCGACTTTGTACTCACCGAAGAAAAATGCTACGAGTTTAAATTCTCTAAAAACTTTAAGCATATCGAAATACTTAAATAATACCAAGGCCCCGATAAAACGGGGCCTTTTTGTTGTTGCCAATTTTATCAGGATATATTATCTTAGTAAAAACTGCCTCCCCCTGGCAGTCGATTGTTATTCTATAGCTTATTTTTCCATAATCTATTCCTATATGAAAAAAACCATCCTTATCTGTTTTATAGCAATTCTGTCTGTTTTTAAAACATTTGCGCAAGCACCAGCCGATAAATACGATGTAATCGTAAAAACCAGTGGTGAAGAAATGACAGGCAAAATAACCGAAATCAATGAGAATAACATCAAATTCAATTTCAAAGGGGAGACGTTATCTTACACTATTAAAAAAGCGGATATAGCCAAGGTAACCTTTGCCAGTGGACGGGTTGAAATATTTAACCAGCCCCAAAGCAAGCAAACCCAGCCAACCCTGCAGGCCGTGCCCGTTGATACCAAAAACCAAGTAGCTATATTGCCCTTTGGGCTCATTGTAGGCGGGCAACCCGGTTCTGAAATTATGCAGACTCAGATACAGAATGATTGTTATAACAATTTTGCACCTAAAGCATTAATCTTGAAGTTTCAGGATCCTGCAACAACCAACGTAATTTTATTCAAAAACAACGTGACTGCCGCAACAATTAAAGGCTATAGCATGGACGATTTATGCCATATGTTAGGTGTTGAATTTGTAGTAAGCGGCGTGGTTACACTTAACCATTCCAGTTCAACAACAACTGGTGGTGGCAGTGCTACATCAACAACAAAAAAATCAGACTCGAAAGACAAAACAACAACCTATGTTTCGGGCACGTCAAGTTCATACGATAACTACACTACAACTATTTTGATGAATATCTATGATCATGGTACAAAAATATTCACCAAAAGCCATCAGGCTTTTTGGCCGGGGATAGATGCTTATAAAGTAACGCTGTCTTACCTCGCAAAAAGGACTCCTATTTATAATAAATAATATAAGGATAAATCGCCTACAAAGGCCGGTTAGTTTTCTGCTAACCGGCCTTTAGTTTATAAATACGCTCTGTTTTGTCGAAATGCTTTCATCTAACAAACAATATTGTTACTTTACATGGGCTTACACAAACAAGCGGCAGATAAATACGTTCAACCTTAAAAGGCCATCACTTTTAATTTTATACAGATGGCCTTAATGCTAAACCATGGCAAAGCAAACTAATAAAACCGACCCAACAGTTAAAAAAGCATCAAGCGGTACCAAGGCAAAACACCCAGCCCCGTTTCCTGAAACTGACGCTATAGAAACGACTATACCAGCCGTTGTTAAAAAACCCGCATCTAAAAAAGACGACCCTACTAAACCGGCAAAGGCTTCGAAAAAGGTTAAGACTATTGCCGAAGATGGTAACCCTACCGAGGCATTAACCGTAACCGGCGACCACGCAGGTTATATGGAGTTTTACACCCGTTTTACCGATTTTGATATCAGCCTGTTTAAAGCAGGCAAGCACTTTAAGCTTTACGAAAAATTAGGTTCGCACGTAGTAGAACATCAAGGTGTAATCGGTACTTACTTTGCCGTTTGGGCACCTAATGCCAAATATGTTTCGGTGATTGGTAATTTCAATTATTGGAGCGCGGGTTCGCATCCATTGAATGCCCGTTGGGATGGTTCTGGTATATGGGAAGGCTTTATTCCGCATATAGGTAATGGAGAGGTTTATAAATATTTCATCAATTCTAATACCGGTGAAGACCTGCAAAAGGGTGATCCATTTGCACTGCGATGGGAAATACCGCCAAGTACAGCATCTATCGTAACTGACACTTATTATGAGTGGAAGGATGAAGAGTGGATGTATGATCGCCGTCAGCATAATAGTATAAACAAACCATACTCGGTATACGAAGTACATGTGGGCTCATGGGCCCGTAGCTCCGAAAGTCCGGATGAGTTTTTAAACTACCGTCAGCTGGCTGCCAAACTGGTGCCTTATGTTAAAGAACTGGGCTTTACGCACGTAGAGTTTATGCCGATAGCAGAACACCCTTATTACCCAAGCTGGGGCTATCAAATCACCGGATATTATGCAGCATCATCACGCTACGGTTCGCCGCAGGATCTGATGTATCTGGTTGAAGAACTGCACAAAGCAGGCATCGGTGTTATACTGGATTGGGTTCCATCCCATTTCCCTGGCGATGCACACGGTTTATACAATTTTGACGGCACACATTTATATGAGCATGCCGATCCACGCAAGGGCTTTCACCCCGACTGGAAATCGTACATATTTAACTACGGCCGTAACGAGGTTCGTGCATTTTTAATTAGTAATGCTTTCTTCTGGCTGGATCGTTATCATATTGATGGTTTACGTGTGGATGCTGTGGCATCTATGCTTTACCTCGATTACTCGCGCAAGCATGGCGAATGGGAGCAAAACGTTTTCGGTGGTAATGAAAACCTCGAGGCAATATCTTTCCTGAAAGAATTTAACGAGGCGGTTTATCAAAACTTCCCAGATGTGCAAAATATAGCCGAGGAATCAACATCATTCTCCGGCGTTAGTCGCCCGGTATTTATGGGTGGTTTAGGTTTCGGGATGAAATGGATGATGGGCTGGATGCACGATACCATTAAGTATTTCAGCGAAGACCCAGTTCACCGCAAATACCATCACAACCAGATCACATTTAGTTTGATCTATGCCTTTACCGAGAACTTTATGCTGCCTTTTTCGCACGATGAGGTCGTTTACGGCAAAGGCTCAATGCTGGGTAAAATGCCGGGTGATGACTGGCAACGCTTTGCCAACCTGCGTTTGATGTATGGCTATATGTTTAGTCACCCAGGCACCAAGTTATTGTTTATGGGCAGCGAGTTTGGGCAAAGCAAAGAATGGAGTTTCCAGCATTCGTTAGATTGGCACTTGTTGCAATATGATAGCCATAACGGCATTAAAGAAACCGTGAAAGGCCTTAATCAGCTTTACAAAACCGAGCCTGCACTTTACGAAAAACAGTTCGACTGGCATGGCTTTGAGTGGATAGATGGCGGTAATGCTAACGATTCTATCCTGATCTACCTGCGTAAAGGCAATGACGAGGCCAACGACCTGGTAGTTGTGCTCAACATGACCCCGGTTGTGCGTTACGATTTCAGAATCGGCGTACCGGCTGCCGGCCAGTGGAAAGAGATTTTCAACACAGACCAAAAAGCTTATTGGGGCAGCGGCATCATCAATTACGATGCAGTAAATTCTGAACCGGAAAGCTGGCATGGCCGAGATAACTCGATCCGTATAACCGTGCCGCCTTTGGCTGTTTCTGTATTTAAAAAACAAAGATAATCAGGATGACTAATTCGAGATTCTTTTATCTATATCTCATTGGTGGTATCGTAGCGCTTGCATTGTTAATTTATAACATTGCAAGCACCTACCCCGCCGTTCAATTTACCTCTATCGCTTTTGAAGCCTTCCTGGTTATCGTGTTGTTTTATCTCGCTAATAAAACTTATCACGAGAAGAAGGATAAGGAGATGATGTAATAAAATTTGTCATTGCGAGTCTCAACGGCTGTCAGGATGGCAATCTCGTCGCTTACAGAGCTATACATGTGAAGAGATTGCTTCGTACCTCGCAATAACAAATTTGTTATTACCGCTCCAACAAATTCCTTATCTTGTTCTCATTAATATCCCCCAATGAAATATTTTAAGGCTATCTTTTCTGTTGCTGTAACTTTGGCGCTGATCTGGGCTTTGCAGCATAAGTTTGGCGATTTGCCGCCGGTTGGTAATTTCTTAAACCCTGCCAATGGCTTCTGGCAAAATTCTGAAAGTAAGCATATTTTAGTCTCCGAAGAATTAAAGATAGAAGGATTGCAGCAGCCGGTTACTATCCGGTTTGACAGCAACATGGTTCCCCATATTTTCGCGAAGAATAACCACGATCTATACCTGGCTCAGGGTTATATTACTGCCAGAGACAGGTTATGGCAAATGGATATCCAAACCCGCAGCGCATCTGGCAGGTTATCAGAAGTTGTTGGCCCGAAAGCTTTAGAGGTTGACCGTTATCACCGCCGTATGGGTATGGTTTATGGTGCCGAAAACACATTGAAGGGCATGATGAAAGACCCTGTGATGCGTGAAGTTATCAACGCTTATACAGAAGGAGTTAACAGTTATGTCCGCAACTTGAGTCCGCGTGACTATCCGATAGAGTTTAAACTGCTTGATTACAAGCCCGAAGAATGGAAACCCATTAACTGTGCGTTTTTGCTGAAGTTGATGTCTGAAACCCTGGCCGGTGGATCTGACGAGTTTTTGATGACCAGTACATTAAAGAAATTCGGCGCGGCGACGGTTAAAGATCTATTCCCTGACTATCCTTTCCGCGAGGATCCGATTATCCCGGTGGGTACCAAGTGGAATTTCAAACCGCTGACTATCCCCCAACCATCAAAAACATTTCTGGCAGAACAAAGCGATATCAAAACCACTCAAAAGGTGGAGGGCATCGGTAGCAATAACTGGGTAATATCCGGCAGCAAAACAGCAAGTGGCTACCCTATTTTAAAAACCACTCAAAAGGTGGAGGGCATCGGTAGCAATAACTGGGTAATATCCGGCAGCAAAACAGCAAGTGGCTACCCTATTTTAGCTAATGATCCGCATTTAAATTTAACGCTGCCATCTATCTGGTATCAGATGCAGTTGGAAGCGCCAGGCGTAAACGTTTACGGTGTTACCTTGCCGGGTGCACCTTGCGTGGTAATTGGCTATAACAACAAAATTAGCTGGGGAGTAACCAATGTTGATGCCGACGTACTGGACTGGTATCAGATTAAATTTAAAGACAACGCCAAAAACGAATACTGGTACAATAACAAATGGAACAAGGTAAGCCGCCGTGTGGAAGTGATTAACATCCGCGGAGAAAAACCTTTGTATGATACTGTTTTGTACACGCACCATGGCCCGGTTGTTTATGAGGATACTAATAAAAAACCTAAAGACTCGTATGGGAACATCCCGGTCGGTACAGCATTACGCTGGATAGCGCATGATGAATCGAATGAGTTTAAAACCTTTTATCTGCTTAACCGCGGCAAAAATTACGATGACTATCGCGAAGCATTAACCTATTACACCGCACCTGCGCAAAACTTCATTTTTGCCAGTGCCGATAAAGATATCGCCATCACCCCTAATGGTAAATTGCCATTGAAGTTTAAAGATCAGGGTAAGTTTATTTTAGATGGCACCGATCCAGATAACGACTGGCATGGCTGGATACCCGCATCTCAAAACCCTACCGCCAAAAATCCGGCGCAGGGATATTTGAGTTCAGCTAATCAATCATCTACAGATCAAAGCTATCCATATTACATCAACTGGCAGTTTGGCCCATACGAGCGCGGCAAACGCATTAATACCCGCCTAGCAGCCATGCAAAAAGCTACGGTCGACAGTATGCGCGTATTGCAAACCGATAACTACAGCATTTTTGCACAGGATGTATTAGCAGAAATGTTAAAATACATTGATTCAACCAAACTGGACGAAACGCAGATACAAGTACTAAATATCCTTAAAAACTGGAACAAAAGATTTGATGCCGACGAAGTTGGTGCCAGCATATTTGATGCCTGGTGGCATAACTTTTATACCCAAACCTGGCAAGATCAGTTTGGTAAACTAACTGATGATAACCCACTGAAATGGCCAACCCGCGATCGTACGGTTGAATTGCTGTTAAAAGAACCAAAATCCAAATGGTTTAACAATACCCGTACCCCGATTGTAGAAACAGCTGGTGACGTTTTGAGTAATGCTTTCGCCGCAACGGTTAGTCAACTTACGCACAAGTATGGAAAGCCGGGCAATAGCAAATGTCAATGGGGTAACGTGAAAGAAACTTATATTAATCATTTAGCCAACATTCCGGGCTTTGGTTTAGGTAGGTTTAAAGCAGGTGGAACAAGTTCAACTGTAAACGCATTGATAGATGGGCACGGCCCGTCATGGCGCATGGTGGTGCAAATGGGTCCGCAGGTAAAAGGCTACGGCGTTTTCCCCGGCGGCGAATCTGGCAACCCCGGAAGTTACTTTTACGATAATATGTTAAAAACATGGCAAAACGGTAAGTTAAACGAACTGCTGTTTATGCAGTCGGCCAATGATCAATCGAAAAAAATAAAATCAACCTTAACTTTAACTGCTAAATAATGCTATTTGTAATCATATTCATTGCCACCTTTTGCAGCGGATTTTTATTTACCTGGTGGGCAGCTGCCATTATCGCTTTTGTTGCTACTTTTTATGCAGGCCGTACTGCAACGCAGTCATTTTGGTCGGGCTTTTTAGCGGTTGGCTCGGTTTGGGGCGTGCATGCTCTATTGAAAAGTGTACCTAATGATCATATCCTAGCAGATCGTGTTGCCAAAATGGTTCATTTACCAGGCTGGATTTGGTTACTAATTATCACCATGCTGATTGGTGGAATATTGGGTGGTATGTCCGCATTATCTGGCTTACTGGTTAAGCGCGCTTTTACCCACGTATAATTTACTTTCTAATTTCTTATAAAATACAAATGGCCACGATAATATCGCGGCCATTTGCTTTTAGTTTAGCGTAGGCTTATTTAGACGCATGCTTGGTAGCATGTTTCTTCGAAGCTTCTTTAGCGTGCTCGCCGGCCTGCGTATGATGGCCTTGTGCTTTTTGTGCATGATGAGCGGCTTTCTCATCGTTACCTTCTGCGTGTTCTTTGTGTGCAGCGCGATGGCTTTTTGCTGCTTCGTCGTGGTGTTTAGCCGCCTCTTCGTGGTGGCTGTGTTTAGTGTTTGGCATGTTTTATAATTTAAGTTTTATTGTACCATATCAACTACTCAGAAGAAAATAAGTTTCATATTTATTATTTATAATTTAATAATTATAGTTAAAGTTAATTAAAAGTGTAATAATGATGACGTTATAGTTTCCCAAAAGGCATCGTTTGATTATTATCTTTGCATTGTGCAAAAGCCAAATCAGCAACAAGTATTTTCTATCAGCAACAGGCAGCAGTTTGATGAAACCGCCCTGCAGGTATTCAGGTTTCAGGCTGAAAACAATGCCATTTACAACCAGTTTATCAAGGGCTTAAATATTAATCCGGCTTCGGTTGATGATCTTTACAAGATTCCTTTCTTACCTGTCGAGTTCTTTAAATCACAAGAAATTGTAAGTTCTCTTGATGAAGCACAGGTAACCTTTACCAGTTCGGGCACTACGGGGATGATCACCAGCAGGCATTTCGTAACCGATGTAAGTTGGTACGAACAAGGTTTCCGTAAAGCTTTCGATTTGTTTTATGGCGATATCCGCAATTATTGCGTATTGGCTTTACTTCCATCTTATTTAGAAAGAGAAGGTTCTTCACTTATTTACATGGCGGATGACCTGATCAAACAATCAGAAAACCCCGATAGCGGTTTCTACCTTTATAATCACGAAGATCTTCATCAGCAATTACAAAAACAGCAAGCAGCAGGTAAACCAACTTTATTGATAGGTGTTACCTTTGCCCTGCTGGATTTTGTAGATCAGTATCAGATTGACTTCCCCGAACTGATAGTAATGGAAACCGGTGGTATGAAAGGCCGCCGTAAAGAAATGATCCGCGAGGAATTGCACGAAACGTTGACCAATGGCTTTGGTGTACAGCACATCCACTCAGAATACGGGATGACTGAACTACTTTCACAAGCATACTCTAAAGGCGTAGGTATTTTTAATTGCCCGCCCTGGATGAAAATCATCACCCGCGATACCAACGACCCCATTACCACTTTAACAGGCGGACGAACAGGCGGCATCAACATCATCGACTTGGCAAATATCAACTCCTGTTCTTTTATTGCCACGCAGGATTTGGGTAAAATTTATGCAGATGGTTCGTTTGAAGTATTGGGTCGTTTTGATAATGCCGACATTCGAGGATGTAATTTGCTGATTGCTTGACGTTAGCTCATATTTTTATTTATTTTTGCCCCCGGTTTATAAAATCAAACTCAACATGATCGACAAATTTTTAAGTGACCAGCAGGAACCCAGAGCAGTTGAAAAAGTATATTCACGCTTAAAGGAGTTATTGCCAGTTGGCGAAGAAACCCTATATATTGCCACCCAGAAAAAACCTTTGGTAAACATATTGCCAGATTGTATTGCGGTTACTAACAGACGTGTGCTGTTTTTTACACCTGCAAACCTGGGCTTGTCTATCAAATTTCTGGATTTTACCTGGAAAGATATTGCCGACGTAAACGTTAAGGAAGAAATTATCGGCGCGGTATTTACCGTTACCACCACCAAAGGTGCAGAAATGGGTGTAGATTATTTGCCTAAAGTACAGGCACGCAAGCTTTACCAATTCTCGCAGCAATGCCGCGAAGAAGAGCGCAGACGTGTGGAAAGACAAGAAGGCCATATCATCAACATTTCTGAACCACAACAGCCTGTTGCACAACAACCAGCACCGGTTACCCCACCTGCCCCTGCGCCCGCACCGGAACCAGTACATATACCAGAGCCGGTTGTTGCAGCCAAGCCAGATGAACTGACCGAAAAGTTGAAAAGACTAAAAGTGCTTTTCGATAACGGCTTGATCTCGCAAGAAGAGTACAACTCTAAAAAATTAGACTTACTAAGCGATTTTTAATCGACTTTAACCACAAAAAGAAAGCCCTTAGAGATGATCTAAGGGCTTTCTTTTTATCTGATAGTTCCGATTATTCTGCGATAATCAGGAAGTAGTTTTTCTTTCCTTTTTGTGCGATCAAGAATTTACCGTTGATCAGATCGGCAGAACTAAAAGTTTGCTCGGTTGATGCGATCTTAGTTTTATTCATGGCAGTACCACCAGCCTGGATCATTTTTTTAGCCTCCCCTTTTGATGGGAACACCGCTGTTTTAGCAGCCAGTAATTCTACAGCATTGATACCTTCAGCTAATTCAGCAGAAGAAACTGTATAATGCGGAACGCCTTCAAACAAGCCTTTGATCTCATCATCATTAAGTTCATTTAAAAACTCGATACCAACGTTACCAAATAAAAATTCAGATGACTTGATCGCTTTCTCGTAAGCCTCCTCACCGTGTACACGGATGGTAATATCTTTTGCCAAAGCTTTTTGCAAAGCACGCTGATGTGGCGCTTGCTCATGCTCTGCTTCAATGGCAACAATTACATCCTGCTCAAACAAGGTAAATATGCGGATATAGCTTTTAGCATCAACATCGGTAGTATTTAACCAAAACTGGTAAAAATTGTATGGCGAAGTTTTAGCCGGATCTAACCAAACTGCTCCGCTTTCTGTTTTACCAAACTTAGTACCATCGGCTTTCTTAATCAATTGAGTTGTCAAAGCAAAAGCCTCACCTGCATTTTTACGGCGAATAAACTCTGTACCCGTTACAATGTTACCCCACTGATCGCTACCACCCATTTGCAGGGAACAGTTTTTATGTTTCCACAAGTAGTAGAAATCATAACCCTGTACCAACTGGTAAGTAAACTCTGTGAATGACATCCCGGTTTCTCCTTCCAGGCGTTTCTTGACAGAATCTTTAGCCATCATATAGTTAACGGTAATGTGTTTGCCCACATCACGGATAAAATCAAGAAAGGTAAAATTCTTAAACCAATCGTAATTGTTAACCATTTCCGCACTATTGGCACCGCTTTCAAAATCCAGAAACTTGGCTAATTGCTTCTCAACGCATTCTAAATTATGCTGCAATATATCTTCAGATAATAAGTTACGTTCTGCAGATTTACCAGATGGATCGCCCACCATTCCTGTCGCCCCACCAACCAACGCATAGGGCTTGTGGCCCGCACGCTGAAAGTGGATCAAAGTCATGATTTGAGTTAAGTGGCCTACATGCAATGAATCGGCAGTAGGATCAAACCCAATATATCCGGAAGCCATGCCTTTATTCAGCATTTCTTCGGTACCCGGCATAATCGTATGCAACATCCCACGCCAGGTTAATTCTTCAACAAAGTTCATTATCGTATAAATAAGGATTGCAAAGATAGAATAATGAAGGTAAAATTGGGAGAGTGGTTTATTTTTGATATTACCTCTTCGCACGTCATTGCGAGGAACGAAGCTTTGTCATGCAGAGCTCCGTCGAAGCATCAGACCGATTAGCACTAAACCTCCATATAGCAGATACTACTTGAATGGTTTGTATAAGTAATTAAAGCCAGTCCCGCTCAATCGCCGCGGGTTGGCTGTTACTTTTGGCTTGATCCAAAAGTAACCAAAAAATCAAGACAGAAAAAAGCTCAGCCGCACATGTCAACCCTGGGCCCCGCTTTTCTGTCTGGGCCACCGCTTCTTTTGATTGTCCTATATTATTAGATCTAACTTCTTGGCTTTTGTTTCTTGATTCTATGCATTTTTTCTCTTTCCGGTCGGCAAACAGCTTCGGCCAAAAGCGGGCAGAACAATGATGGCTTTGTGGGCGGGAAGAGGCATTGGAGATTTTGCAGAAGGGTAAGCCTGTGCGAACGCAAGTGGGGCAAAAGATCCCGGCCTGTGTTGTTCTG
>Ga0116227_10000357_pt1 | contig 86332 bp, 61 predicted proteins | sample S1TSphgellanicum_FD_89693 | JGI IMG/M metagenome (GOLD analysis project Ga0116227, IMG submission 89693) | Host-associated microbial communities from peat moss isolated from Minnesota, USA - S1T2_Fb - Sphagnum magellanicum MG | ecosystem: Host-associated > Plants > Peat moss > Unclassified... | reverse complement strand
GAGCCAAATTTTTTAATAAAAAAAAAAATTTTTAGTTATCTACCTAAAGAACTTAAACTTGTTGAAAAAAGGGCTGCATTCGTGATTCAAGTTCTAATTTAATTTTAAAAAAAAAAAAAAAAAAAGTAGGTTGCGTAATTAGGTTCCGATGACAATTTGAACAAAACTTGAAAGCTTCAATGTAGAAACTTTGGACCTAAACCTAACAACACTACTAAAAACCTTAGTCCTATTTTGCCTTTGCGATTCAAGGCAATTGTGGTGTAGAATTTAGTTGAGTCTTGAGCAATGCTTATATAAAGAGGCCGTGTGTGAGAAATATAAGGCTCACGAGGCCCCTTGAAAGCTAGAGTTTGCTATTCTAAACTAATTTAAACAAGGTTTTATGAAGGGTAAGGCACTCCATTGATTGAGAGCATCATGGTATGTAAGCTCCATACACCTTAGGGCTACCAATAAGGAAATTACATCCATAATGTCACCAATGAAATGCTTTACCCTATACATTTTTAAAAAAAAACTCCCACTATTTGAATCTAGCACCCTTGGGGCAACTTACAAGTTATGTAAAGTGCCTCATGCCCGATTGTTGTACCTTGGCAACTTCATTTTGCCTTTGTTCCCAAAATGTTCCCTTCAAGTTCCCAATGGGTTCTCATCAGGTTCTCATTATGTTCCCAAGGTTCCCCATGTGTTCGTCAAGGGTGTTCCCAATAGCACCTCATTTGATCGCATATGTTTTGCCCAAAGTTCTCCCCTTCTCACCTACATAGGTGGGCCAAAGGGCGCAAAATATTGTTGAAGTTAATAGCACGAACATTCCATATTACTTTATAATTTCTTCCTAGAAACTTGAAACTACCATCACCCTTCTCCTTGCTTTCCTACCCCAGCTCCATTCCGGACACAAGACTTTCTCTCTCTCTCTCTCAAGAGTATAGTTAAATCCGGGAGCCACAATATCCACACTACGCGACATTCTACTCAACCGACCCTTATGAAGTGGGGGCCAATGCAAAGACTAGATCCAAAATACTTGACCTTTTCCCACAACCGACAATCCACGTCCTTAACTTAGTCCAATCGAGTTTAGCACGGCCACACCATCCATCCATCCATCCATCCATTCATCCATCCATTATGCCCAAACTTCAATGAAAAATTCCTGGTCATCGTATACATCATTCATCCCCTCACTACATTCACACATGTGTGACCAAAGAATCAAAACACATTTTGAGTGTTTTTTTTAATAAAAAATTATCATGAGCCATTTTTTTCCTTCCCATGATGATCCTTTGGTTGTTAGGTCTTATTCTCCCTTTAAATTCCACAATTGCAGCATAAAGGATGGCTCAATGAATGAATGAATGAATGAATGAATAGATGGATGAATGATAAGAAGTGGTCAAGAAACAGTTTTCTGTTGAGTTCCAATTCCTAGCTCACCTGTCGAAAAAAAACACATTCATCCACTCAACAACTACCGTCAAACTAACTAACTACATAAATTCCTGGGAAAAAAAAAAGAAAAGAAAATTCATGCCTCAAGCAAGGCTTACGAGAAGACCCAAGTCGTCTCTTCGGAGACATCTGATAAAATTGGAACGACCCAAGTCATATTACCGAGTGAAGTCAAGTCAGCAGAAGACTTTGTGCACCCGACCCCCATGGCCCCCCCCCCACACCCTCCGCACCCTCCGCACCCACCTCCCTCGCCTTCATGTGTTCGACCCATGTGTTCATGTGTTCACTCGGTTGGTCACTTGGCGAAGAAAACGAGCAACTTGGAATCGAAGACTCTAGAACCACCACGGACGACCCACCTAACAGCCATCAATCAAAACCGGAACATGAAAATTCACAACAAATTAATGAAAAACACCCCCCTATTGAAAAACCCATGTGTGTTTTGTTACTTGATTACGGTAGCCTAGCCTAGGGTCAGTTCCCACATTAACAAAACAAAATTATATATATATATATATAAATTCGTTTTTTAATTTTGAAATTATATAATTTTTTCCATGTAGCCTATGATAATTATGATGCATTTTCAACATCTCAACTTCATATTTTCACAAATTTTCATTTCACTATTTTGAGGATTACTTAAAAACGAAACTGACCTTATTAGGGTAAGGTAGTATTAGCAATAGTAATAATATTTTTAATAATAGAATTAAAAAACAAGGGGTGTTTGTGGCCTTGCCATTTACATGAAAAAAGTATCTGAAGGCAAAAAAAAGAAGAATTATGTAAAACTCAAAAATATTTCATCATGCAAAAATATAATCTTCAAAAAATCCTCTAAAAGAAACCAAAATCCTTCAAGATATTATTATAACTCTATAATAACTAATCTCAAGTTTCAAAACAAGCCAAAAATATCATCTTTCAAAAAAATCCTCATATAAAAAAATAGAGCTATTATTATTACCTAAAATCCCTTAAGCTACTATACTCTATAATGAATCCAAACACAATATCACAAATATCCTTGCCTTGGTAGGCAATGCCAATAAACCAGCTTTTTCCTTCCTACATGTCACAAACAAATACCCACCCCCCCAAAAAAAATTATTAAATTATTAAAAATTAAAAATTAAAAAAAACATATAATAAACTAAATAAACTACTACTAGGCTACCCAGAGAAAATCAAACACTACGAATTAATTGGCTTTTTTTTAAAGTCTTATTAATTGAGAATTTATGAAAGTGATTTTTAAAAAAAGGGTAATGAAATATTATTAAGAGAAAGTGTATTGTTTTTTGCTGTTGTCTTTCTTTTGTGGCGTCGTTCTTGTCTGTCGTTCTTGTTGTGCACCAAACCCTAAATGCTGAATCGGTCCGCTTGCTCGTGTACGCTCTAGCACTCGTTTGCGGGTCTTTAGAAGAGCTCTTTGGTTTTGCGGCTTCTTCACGTGATGGTTCTGATGGTGGTGGAGAGCACGGGGAAGTATCGAGGCTGTTGTTATTGAGGGAAGAAAAGGAGAAGGTGAGAGAACGATTTTTTCTGGCCTTCGGACGGTTTGTTTGCGGTAACTGTTTTGTTGTTGTTGTTGTCGTTGTCGTCGTCCTTCAAGCGAAGGAAGTGGCAATCGAGTGGGGAGTTAGGTTTTTTTGTTTGTTTTTTTGTGTGGTGCGAGGAGCTTTTAAGAAGGCTTCTGATGGTTGAACAGATCTGTAGCTAATCGTTGAACAAGTTCCTTTTGTGCCCTAGGGTTTGTGGTCGTTGTAAAATGAAGTGGTCGTCTCAGGTGAGAAAACAAGGGCAGCTGACTGCTTTCGCTCCTGATGCTGTTTTGCTTGTTTGTTGCATTGATTGCCAGTCGAAAAGATCTCATCATTAGTAGCCTCTCTCTCTCTCTCTGTCATGCTTTTGTTGCGTCTTTTTTTTTAATCAATAGACCTTGGAGTTCATCATCATCATCATCTTTTTCTTCCTCTTCTTCTTCTTCTGATGACAGTTCCTTCATCGTTTTGTTTTTGAGACTCAGTGGGGTAGGTGTGTGCGAGGTTGTGGTAACCAGTGGGGCCCCGTGTTATGGCCGCTTGCTTAAAAGTGGGCATTATCGGGAGGGCTTTTCGGTGCAAGATATCTGTAGGGGAGGATTGTTGTGTCTTGTTTCGCTGATAAGAAAGTCTCCAAGTTTTATCGAGGCAGCTGAAGTGGTGGTGGTCTGAAGCATGGGGAGACTATCGTTAGTGGTTGTATATATCAAGCTATGCTGAAAGATATTTGCAAACGAAGGTGTCTTGTTTGACAGGAAGTCTCCAGTGGTTACGAGGTACCTGTGGTTTTGTGAAGGGGCTGAAGAGACAATCACCAGGAGGGCTTGTTGCAGTAGTAGACATGGCGTCATTCTGCTTCTGCCACTTCTGCGGCATCAGATGACACCAAGGTTGGATGTGTTAGGGTTTGCTGTTTGCTGTAGCTTAATCTTACATGATGGGGGAGGGCTCATCACAGTCTCTAGTGCAGAAGCTCATTGAGGGAGTGAATTCCATCACTTCTATTGGGGAGTTCAAGAACTACAAAAAGGAGTGTGCAGCTGTGACACGACGAGTTAAGCTGCTGCTTTCCTTATTTGAAGAAGTCAGGGACTCCAAGTTGCCACTTCCCGATGCAGCCTTCAACTGTTTTAAGGCACTGGAAGTGGCCCTCTATGCAGCCAAGGATTTGCTCATTTTGTGCCATAAGGGCAGCAAACTCTATCTGGTGCATTGTCTCTCTACCTTCACCTCAAGTTCTCTGTCAACATAAAATCCTGATGGAGTGATTAGCTTCAAACATGTTTTTACCCAGATGTGGAGTGATGTGGAGCTATGAACTCTGGAAGTATCTGCTTTGGTTAACAGACTACTGCCTGAAATCAAAACAGCAGTTACACACAAGACCAGTTCACCACATCTGATTTTAAGGCTGTTGTGTTGAAGTAATCTATACTTGTCTTAGTGCTTATTAGCTAACTTTTTAAAGCACAAAACTGCACTAGCCAATATCATAGCTGCTGGTGGATGAGATTATTGTGTTGCTGTAGCAAACTTATGTGCAGATCAAATTGAAGAGTTGTATCTTGCTTTGAACCTGTCACAAGCTCAACATCCTTTCAATACTTAGAGAGTTGACCCCTGTGAAGAACATCTACAATCTCAAATTTTAGGACAGACAGGAAGTGCTGAGAACTGTATCTCATCAGTTGACTATCAAGGACCCTGGTAAATGAAGTTGTTCACAGTGAGTACTATTAAGTTGCTAGCCACAGCAGCCTCAGAGATACATGCACATGTTCAAACCTCAATAAGAGCATGCTTGGTGTTACACAAAGCAGTCTACTGCCATTTGTGGTGGTTGACTGGGTGAATAGGTTTTGCTAGAAAGGTGCCCACTTTGAGGGAAAGATTTTGATGAAACCACCAGCTAGAATGTGTGTACGAAGACAAAGAGCCATGACCACTGGACACCATAATTTATCTGAGATAGTTGCTAGAACATCCTGTCACTATGCTTGACATATGTGCTATGGCGACTGACTACAAATTGCTTGGTTGTTCATGAAATGTGGGCAGACACTGGAGCGTCCAAAGGTTTTAAACCATTTCCAGGCCCTGGCAGTGGAGATAGTGAAAGCATTAGATGGTGCACCATATAATGATCTTGATGTTTCTGATGAAGTGCGAGAGCAGGTGAATGGATTTTCATTGTCAAAGATGCAGCTCTATTGTGTTCACATGAGTGCCTGTTTATGCATCATACATCAAGGAATAGGCTGCAATTCCAATTGTAGGAAGGTCTAACTGGCAGCTTGTTTGATATCACTTTGAGTTTGATTATAAACAAGAACATGTCCTACTTTCTTACCTGTGTTTTTAAGCTGCTCTCATCAGAGACCAGGCTTCTCAGTAGAAGGTACATTAGGTTGTGCATAACAGAAGGGGGTTCCTGAGATAAATGTACTCCTAGTAAACTGGCTGGTTGCACTGTGTATCAAAAGTAGTATCCTTGGCCTACATTTCTTAGAGAATTGATTTCATGAATGAGGGGTTGTTTCTTGGTGATGTAGGTTGAGCTGGTGCACAATCAGTTCAAGAGGTTGAAGGGGTTGGAGGAGGCCCATGATGCCCAGTTGCATGCGGAACTGACAACAGTGCTGGATGAAACAACAGAGAGACTGATTAGTCGAGCTGAGCTAGAAAAACTGGCTGAGAAGTTTGAACTCACAACTGCAAAGGCAATCAAGCAAGAAACACAAGCTCTGGAATGGATGAAAATAGAAAGAGATCCACTCATAGATGGGATATTGGATAATGAAAAAGGTTTTGAGCAGATGCACACTCTCTTAAGGAATATGAAGACCCTGTGTCCTGCTGATAATTTAGAGGTGGACATTCCAGACCTTAAGAAGATTCAAGCCTCTGAAGCAGCATTCTTGGACAAGTTGCGAGCCCATCATCCTTCAGAACCAAGTGTTAGTGGAGGAACTGACAAAGGAGGGTCACCAAATATCCCAGATGATTTCAAATGTCCAATCTCTTTGGACCTCATGAAAGACCCTGTCATTGTGGCAACTGGGCAGGTTGGCTCTGTGCTCCTCTGTGTTGCTTTCTCTTCTCCTCAACTCCCCTCTTTTGGTTTAAGCTCCTCTTGTCCTATTTACAGATATTGTGCTTTAGTGCTGCAGCATAGTGTAGTAGATATATTGGGCTATTACACAACAGGTATAGTGCTGTTCTGGGCCAAAGCCCACAGATTAGATACATGAATACAACTTATTTTAGCACCTGAGAATCTGCAATGGGGTGTAAATTCTTGGAGAGTTGTATTTCTGCAAATAGATTATGCTGAATAATTTGAACAATGTGAGAAGGTTTCACATTGAAGCCTGCAGGTCATGTGTGAAGTTCCTCCAAGTTCTTGGCGCAAAGCTTGATCTGGTCTTTTCATTGAATGTGCAGACTTATGAGCGTGCATTCATCCAGAAGTGGCTGGATGCTGGGAATCGAACTTGTCCAAAGACAGGCCTGATATTGGCCCACACAAATCTTACACCCAACTATGTCTTGCGCAGTGTAATTGCTGAGTGGTGTGAGACACAGGGAATTGAAGTTCCAAAGAAGAGTAGTGGAAGACCCAAGTCAAGCAACTCCACTGACGTTTGTTGTTCTGAAGATAGAGCTAATATTGAGGATTTGATTTCAAAACTTGCAAGTGGACAGACAGAGGTGCAACGAAATGCTGCAGGAGAAGTTCGACTGTTGGCAAAAAGAAACATTGAGCATCGGATTTACATTGCAGAGGCAGGGGCAATCCCTCTTCTTGTCAAGCTTCTGTGGTCACCGGATCCAAAAACCCAGGAACATGCAGTTACAGCATTGCTTAACCTCTCTATAAATGACAACAACAAAGGGCAGATTGTATCTGCTGGGGCAATTCATCCCATAGTTGAGGTTTTGAGGACTGGAAGTAGAGAGGCTCGAGAAAATGCTGCTGCCACGCTATTCAGTCTTTCTGTTGTGGATGAAAACAAGGTTACAATTGGAAACTGTGGTGCAATTCCTGCTCTGGTTGACTTACTTAGGGATGGAACCCCACGAGGGAAAAAGGATGCAGCCACAGCCCTCTTTAACCTGTCAATATACCAAGGAAACAAGTCACGTGCAGTTAGGGCAGGCATAGTTCCGCCCCTTATAGAGCTCTTGGGAGATTCCAATGCAGGGATGGTGGATGAAGCTCTTGCTATCCTTGCAATTCTTGCAACCCATCAGGAGGGCCGCATTGCTATAGGCCAAGCAAACGCTACACCCATGTTGATTGAGATTATCACTTCTGGGTCTCCTCGGAACAAGGAAAATGGTGCAGCTGTTTTGCTTGCACTATGCACTTTTGATCCAGCACACATTGCACAGCTTCTTGATGCATTTGGGCCACTAAGTGAGTTGGTTCAGAATGGCACCACCCGGGCCAAAAGGAAAGCTGCACAGCTTCTTGAGCTCATGAGGCAGCGAGAGGCAGAAAAGGCAGAACAGTCAATCATAGAGGACCATCCTCCTGGCTTCTCTACAGATGCTGGTGGACATTCTGCCCTCTGTATATGATATGTAGTAGCAATCAGCATAGGGAAGAAGCTGTTGAAGGGAAACAGCAGCTGAGGTGAGCCTGATCTCATCTTTCCATATTGGTAAATGCTCTAATCAGGCTCCAAATGGGTGGTTGTTGAAGTAGCCACACATACCCTTGACTTTCTGTTAGAAGTCATAGTATTGCTTGTGCAAGACAGTCCACTATCAATCTGCCATATAAGGAGGCAGTCAAAGGCCTTACCCCCAACTTTTGAAGTCCGTAGAGTTGCTGATCTGAGGTTCTCTACCAGCAGATGAATCACCCAGTGACAAGACCAGTCTATTGTGGAGTCTGCAAATTTGTGGACTAGGTACCCCAGCTGTAGTATTGCACATCTGTTGTCAGACCTTGAACTCTCTTAACTTTGAGTTAGCATTTTTAGAGTTTAGGCTTCCTTTCCATTTCTGTTAGGGAGTAGGGTTGTACATTTAGCAAGGAGGGGGGATCTTTTCAAACTATTAAGGTCAAATAAATTCACAACAGGCTCTAGAAGATACACATCCTTAGCAAAATGGAGTTAACTCTCCTGAAGGCTGCTGAGGCTTGTGTATGGAATCCTGTTGGGCATTCTTCCCCATGGTACAGGTGTGTAGCAGGTGGTGACCCTGGCCAGCCACTGAAAGGCAAGCTGAACAACCATTCTTGGATTGCTATGAAATCTTCCCATTTTCATGACTGTTAGATGCTTGCTTCATTGAGTTGGCCTGAATGATTGTTGGAGGTTGGTTAATTTGCAGGATGCTGATTTCTTTGGATGAAAGCTTATGACAGAGTGCAGTCCCTTTCAGAAAAAATGGGATGTAGATGTGAAATTTCCGCTCATCTCCAAGTGATGGTTTTGATAGTGGATTCTTGTCATGAGTATTATAGGGGGACAACTAGTTTTTACAGGATATTCTCCAGGCTCCACCATGTCCATGCCATGATAATGATGGTCTGCACGAGACTCCCAGGTAACGAAGATGACTTGCAAATGACAAGCTACTTCTTGAAGTTATGCCTCCAAGAGCCCTCTAGGATGTCTTGAACATCAGAAAAGAAACTGATCTTTGTCTATCAAAATAATCTGCGGAAGGCACACACGAAAGTCTAGAACTTAAAAACATGTTGCAACCATTTGCTTTTCATGGGTGATGCTACAAAACCATGCACTTGGGGACTTTGCTGTTCTTTTGACTCAGACAAACCATTGTCTCTCTAAAAACATGATGGTCTCTTGCAGTGACGCAAGTGATGAACTTTCAACCTTTGAAACTTTTGGTTTATGCCATATTTTGTAAGGTGAGTAGTTGTAATGGAAAGTGTTGTCATGGATGGAGATGCACAATCATAATTCCTAAAAAAACACATAATCAATAATGACTATTTCCTTGGCACATTATGAGATTTGTGCATTCATAAACACAAAACTCATATGTCCTTCATGCTAGCTCTTATCTGCAAATCAATAGGAGAAAATATGGAATTGTGTTGTTATATGGGATATGGGATGTTTCTCCTTCACAAACGTTTGTTCTATGTTTTTTTGGTCCTCCTTTTTAATTTTGTAAACTACATAATTAAGTGCAATAGAAACGCTAAAAAATCAAGTGTCATTTGGGATGAATTAACAAAAGAGGCTTGATTTTGAAAGCTAAACTGAAAGTTAAACAAGATTCCTTTATGAAGGTCTTAAGACCTAGACCTACATGGGTTAAGTTTATCTGATTCAAACCTACTACTTACCTAGGGCTATTTATCTCCACATTTACATACCTATGTCTACATACCTACCTATAGACATACCTATTTAGTTAGGCCTACCTACCTACCTCAAGCTACTTGATTAAATTTCAAATTTTTGAAATTTTGTAAATATGTCACATGGTAAGTATTATATGGTCATCAATTTAATCACAAATAGTCATAGTTTTATGCCAACATGGTGAATATTATACAAATGGTTGAGGGATTATGATGCTATCATTTGTGATAACATGTCACATACAACTTGTCCAATACAATTAAAAGATTTTTAAGTCTATGACTAAGTTTTATTCACAAATTGGAGTTGGAATTTATTTTTTCCCCCTAGTAATATTTAATAATGCAAAGGTGGTTTTAGGTTAAATTTCAAAATAATGTTCATGAGTTGTGATTCAAGCATCATGAGAAAGTAAGAAAAATCAAAAATGACAACTCAAAAGGAGATGCATGAGGAGGCAAACTCAAGGAGAGGCCGAAGATGACAAAAAGGGTAAAGAGTAATTTGGTTGCTACTTAGGAAGAATGAGTTATGACAAGAATATATTTATTTATAAATATGGAAGAAAAGGCCAAGTTGAGTGTTTTTTTTCTCATTTCTTCATCATTGGATGTTTTTTTAGAACTCAAAAAGGATTATGCAATTTGTCTTTCAAAAATTATGGTGTAGAACTTCACATCAAGGTATAGTGTAGACCTTTGAGGAATTTGTGACCTTTAAATTTAGTAATTGCTTGAAAAAGTGGAAGGAAATGTTATAACTTATGACATTTTCATATATGAATTTTCATTTATTCAAGTGAAGTTGAATTATTGAAGTTGAGTAAGTTTAAAATCTCAATCTGCCTTGATTTTTGTTTCATAATATGTTTGTAAGTGTAGGTACGTGTTTGTTATCTTAAGTCATTAATTATCTAGTAATTATAGTTAAAGAGAGGTGACAAATGAAAGTAACAAAAGCAATGAGATTTAACCTAAGGAAAATAAAACAAGAAAATATATAGACCAAGAATTCAAGAGTTGGATCACAATTCGCTAAATGTGTATTTTAAATGATGTGGCACTCTTCAATTTGAATCTTTTGTCTTATCATGACAAACTCAAATTGATGATAGTTGTGAAGAAGACAATGTCTTTTTTCAATTCTTGCATCATCATGAAACCTTGGACATCCAATGGTTTTTTTTAATCTTTGTTGATGAGTATTTTTCATGTGCATTGTCAATTATTGTTGTTTAATACATTGCACCACATGATGAAATATAAACAATGGCTTGTATGAATTTATAAAATGTTTTGTTATCATCTTTTTGAAGGTGCCACTATTACATAATAACACCATGGGGGTTATCAAACAAATGTGATCTATGGTGAATAAAAAAATGAAAGATATGTTAAATCAATGGGCATAACCACCTTAAAAAATTTTGATCCAAACTCATCCTAGGTTTTTAAAATGTTATATATTTCAATTTTGAGCTTATGACATTGCACCATGAAAGGTCACTAAAAGCCACCATAGACAATAGATTATTAAACACACGTTCTAACATGGCAAGTCCCAAAAAACATATTTTCATTTCACTCAAGTCTTTAGGCACAAATTGTTGTCATCCATTTTGACCATTTGACTTACATCTATCGTACATTTCAACATGTTGCAACAATTGAAGGTTTAACATAATTTTTGGGGCTGACCTTTGTTCAACCTTATGGTCTTTTGACTTCATTAGATGATTCAATCTCAACCACCTACCATGGCAACAATAGATGAATGAATGACAAAAATGTGTTTAGGCCATAGGTAGGACAACCTTTGTAACCTTTGTAACTTTTGATCACTTTCCTTGAAAGCAATCTATATGTACACAAGTTGTGGACTAACCACATTACAATAACATGCAATGTGAATTTCCTTGTCCTTTTTGGTGAATCACATGCCATGCGTCTACCCCCATCCAAGGCTCCTACAACTCCTCAACCAATGAAACCATGTAAATATTAATGTTGTTTGTTTCATCAACTTTTTTCTTGGAATCAATAAAACAAATGCAAGAATTCTTTTTTTGGTGGTGAGTGATGGAGGTAGGTTCTAATTGAAAATTAAAACTAACCACGTAGACCAAAAGGTCAAGATTGAATCCCAAATGTGTTGACTCCATCCAATGAAGCCCAAGCTTCAAATTGTGAAGGATTATTGCAATTTATGGCCATGCAGGATCAATGTGAGCTTAGACCTTGGAATCGATTGCATGCCAAACCAACCTACCATGACTTTTGTTGTCATAGTGCCTCCTCGTTAACTCTAAAAGGTTAGGAGTCCTAAACATTATCTTCATCTTAAGGATTAATGGAAAAATGGTTCAACATTTGTTTTTAAGAATTTATTATGCTCAAGCACATACTAAGGATTTATCACGAATATGACATTCTTTTGTTTAACTAAGTTAGCCTTATAAAACAACACACAATTATTCTTACAACCATAGGACAAGATTTTGATCTAATTTTTTGACTTCACAATGTGACCCAAGTAGATTGTTAAATTTTAATCCAAGAATCAAATTATGTAGCAACAACATCTCATCCACAAACCCATTAGTGATTCGATGAGTTGCACATGTATTCAACAACATCCATGTTTTGTTGATCTATTAAGCACTCCTTATGTATAAATGCAACTTGGATTTTGTTGTTAATTTTAAGCAATAAGATTTGTATCTTCTAACATGAAGCATCTATCTTGTTTTTGCTTCATTTGAACCTTTTATAATGATGTCTTATTCTATAATAGTCTCAATATTGAAAATATTTTCTTTGGTTTGATTCTTAGTTTCCTTTATGGATTCATTCATGATTGCAATACATGCATGCTCGATATTATTGGAAGTCTTTGTCATCTAAATTTTCAATTCAACATTATCATTGATGGTCTTTAGTGCAATAGTAAGCCCACATTAGGATCATGAAATGGGGTTATAGAAGTATCATGCCCCCCATTAATCTAGTTTTTTTTCAAAAGAATCAAATGACTAATGCATTTTACAATAAATGTGAACAAGCTTGAGATTAATTACTAATTATGCCATAACAAATCTACCAATTAGAATCACTTGTTTTTATTAATTGTCGCCCAACATTGGCATAGATTTGAATCATTGCCATTTATTGTCATGTTCTAGTTACAATATGTGAATTTAATTAGTTGCTACCATAATTACTATAGTCATGTAAGTACAATATTTAAAGTTTGGACAACCCAAAGATGACAAGGAAATAGGGTTGCAAGTTTAATTAATAAGGCATAAATTTTAAACTTCAATTTGTTTGAAGATGAAGCATTGAATTTGGCCTTTATGTGTTAGTAGGGTGCACAAATTGTCACAACCCTAACCTTGGGTTTGCGACCAAGGCAAGGGCCTGCAAGAGAGTGAGACAAGAGGGAGACCCGAAAGGCACATTTTATACTCCTAGGAGTGCAAGAGAATGTGAGAGAATGAACCTTCACACTCCCAAGGCAACTCCCCTTTGGGGGGTTGAAGTCCTGAAGGACTCTCGAATCTTCAGGGAGCGATTGTAGGGGTCAAAACCCATTGGTTTGAAGAGTTCTTTATATCATTCAAAAGCTATTGAAACATAAATGTCTAAAATGGGCTCGCATCACCCATTTGAACATCTGAAAAACAAGTTATGGCCAAAAGAAAGGTCGGGAGTCAAATTGGCAATTACATTTAATTTGGAAAGATGTATTGGACAACAAAAATTGTAATCGTATTCTAATTGACAAGCCACCATTGCTTTCAACACTCACATGTTAAAACAAGAAATCATAATAGTGGCTTGAAAGGATTGATGCAAGAGGAACAATCTACATTATAACCTTGGGGTTACCCCAAGGGTGATGGATCACTTCAATGGTATAACCTTTGTTTAAGATCTTAGAACCTTAAAAAAGGTTCTAAGTTCAAACCTAGTGGTGTGTAGGTGTTTTATCACCAAGCTTGACTTGGGGGTGCTAACAACTTGTTGGTTAGGTTTTTTTGTGCTTCAAAAAGAAAGAAAGAAAGCTTGGGGTCGTATAAGCACTATATTTTATAAACCTTATCATTAAGTTAGTTTGGTTGTTGATTGTATTGCATGTCACATTAGGGTAGTTTGTTCATCAATTATATTTTATAAAACATATATTAGAAACATATTAGTATTAAGCCAAGTATATGTTCATCATATATGTATGTTGATACCATTGTTGATATTAAAGGTCAACCTATATACCAAACTAACATTGGTTCCTATGTGGAACCTCTTTTATTAGGCCCATTTTATAAAGCATAACCCATTTTAGTGGCAAAAAGAATGTGCCTTATGGGGTGAGTCCTTTTGCACATTCTACCTTTTATAAAGCCCTTGTAATAATCTTAGCTTTACCAAGGGTTTGCCTTCAAATTTTTGCAATTAAAACTTTCTTGCACCATAACCTGTCATGACTCATGATAGAAAATGTGAGCTATGGGATTAGGGATAGGCTTTAAAATTGAAGTACTTTGACCCCATGGGTGATAGTTCACTAATATAATTGAAAATCACCACTGGGATTAAAATGTAAAAATGAAACACATGGCCAAAGGCCTTGAGTGGCAAAACTAAGAAGAAGGAAAGGGTTGGTAGACTTGGAGAAAGTACCCACAATGTGAAAATCTTAGTAATGGGCATAGAAATAGACACCACTAAGAGTAGGAGGAATGGGACCCACGTAAGTGGAAAACCATTCATGTAGATTGTCCTTGGAGAAAGGGCCCATTATGGCCGTGGGTTGTTCAATGTCCAAGGACCTAGAATAATGGGGTTAGAATAAGGCATTGATTGCCCTTTTCCTTTTTTCACATGTTTGTCTTCTTGCTCATTGTGAGCATTGTTCTACTCCTCCTCATGTGCTTCCCAATGTTCTTCCTCATGTTCACCATTCTCCCTTTACTTTTCCTTGTGCTCTCCATCTGGATCCTCCCCTTCACGATCTTGTTCCACTCCATTCAATTTTTATTTTTTGGTGAATTGAATGTGCGTACTTAGCTCCGATTTTTTGTGCAATATGTGTTTTTCTAGAGTAGTGCTCTAAAGGGGTTTGTTTGGTTAAAAGGTTCGGCATCTCCTTGTGCAAATGTGTCGAAATTTGTCAGCAGAAATTGGTTAAGGATGGTAGAATCCACACAAAAGAGGGTTGTCAAGTTCAGAAGGAGTTGGGAATGAGAAACATAAGGAAGTTGATCAAAGTTGTAGTTCTGTTAATAAAGTATGGGGTTGAGAGCTTGAAGTGGGGATGATAGGAGAGAGGTTTATTAATAGAGGGCTCCAAATTGGAGTGTTGGGAAAAGGATCGGGGGAGAGGTTGTAAGCTACATTTAGTAAGAGGATGTCTATGGCAATTTCTAGGGTTTTTTCACCAATTGCTGTGTTTTTTTCTTCAATGTCTAGGGATGATGAGCATCTAAGAAGCTGCATTGGTTGAGTGTTTTTTTCTTCAATGTCTAGGGATGATGAGCATCTAAGAAGGTGCATTGGTTGAGTGTTTTTTTCTTCCATGTCTAGGGATGATGAACATCTAAGAAGCTGCATTGGTTGAGTGTTTTTTTCTTCAATGTCTAGGGATGATGAGCATCTAAGAAGGTGCATTGGTTGAGTGTTTTTTTCTTCGATGTCTAGGGATGATGAGCATCTAAGAAGGTGCATTGGTTGAGTGGTTTTTTCTTCGATGTCTAGGGATGATGAGCATCTAAGAAGCTGCATTGGTTGAGTGTTTTTTTCTTCAATGTCTAGGGATGATGAGCATCTAAGAAGCTGCATTGGTTGAATGTTGAGGCAAGAAGCTCACGGAAGGGTGAGATTCCATTTGATTGAACATTGAAAAGATGAATGAAAAAAAAAAAAAGGGTTTTCGGTTGTCCATATAGTGATCATTTTTGTCTCAAGATGTAGCATTCTTTTAGGACTTGTGGTGGAGTGTTGTCTTGATATCTCTTCATGCTTCCATCCTTGTTCGAAGAACCATTTGCCATCTTCCAAAGAAGACTTTCCCAAGATGAGTAATCGAAGAGTAAAGCACCAAGCACCTTTTGGGGACCTTGGGACCACGGAAGGTCCTGGGTTCAATTCCTGAAGGCCCTCTCTGCCACTGAGCTTTTTGACTTGGGGTTGCCAACAGCTCTCTCAAGACTTTGTGACGTGGCTAGCCTCTAAATGGCCCACAACAGTGCTAGAGTTGATGATGTGGCGAAAAATTTCGTGGCCAGAGTTTGATGACATGGCGTATTAGGGTAATAATGTGAGAGAACTTGTGGCAAATGTCCAGAACCAGATGACGAAAAAGGTGGCTGGTTATGATGTGGCTGGAACAACGTTACCAAAAATAGCTGACTGGGTTATAAGCTATGATGTGTGTGGGAACGAGGTTACTAAACAGCTGGCATGGGTCATGACGTGGCAGGAACGAGGTGATGAAATCGCTGACTAGGTTATGAGTTAAGATGTGGGGGAACCAAGGTTAGAAAACAGGTGACTGGGTTTATTGACGTGGCAGGAACGAGGTGACGAAATAGCTGACTGGGTTGTGTCGTCGGTTTTGTATCCGAGGTGACGATATATGGAAGACACCTCGGATTGATTTGGGACCTGGAAAGGAGAAGGAAGGTGGAAGACGAAGGCTTCTGAGAGAGAGGGAGAAGAGAGAGAGCCTTGCAGCGCAAGACTTGTCGATGGCGATGAGCGGGAATTCAAAAGATGCGATCGATCGGAGGTCTGGAGGTGTACAGATCTCACTTCTCTGCTGCTGCTGTAACAACAAGCTTCTTCTTGTATCTGAATAAAAAATCCGTTCGTTACCTGCAGAGTTGCTGACAGCCGTTTTCAAGCTGCAGGTAAAGCTTGAAAACTCCCATTCTTTTTTCCGTCTCTGCAACTCCCTTTTTCTTTTACTTCCGGGGTCTCTCTCCCGCATCTCGGTAGAATTCCAGGCGCAGATCGTGGATCTTCATCATGCAGGGGAAGTACGTACTACCTTTGTATGAATTTTTGTGTATTAGGGTTTTTCTGCTTGTTTTCTGAGAAGAAAAGGAGAAATGGGGTTTGCATTGGGACTTCTGTGTGCTGTAACTGCACCTGCGGGGTTTGTTAGTTGAGTTTTCAGGGAGTTGAAATGTGGTAGGATGCTGATTGTATCAGATCTGGAAACATTGGGCCGGTTACAGGGATGCTGATGTAAGATCTTTTGACATTGGATGCATGATTTCCCCTTCGTTGCACCAGAAACTGGAGGTTACAATTGCAGAAAGAGTAAGAGAATTCTTTGTCAAGTTCCTTGAGCAGCACTCTATGACTCTCTGTGTTTTTCTCAACTTTTTTTTCTTATTCTAATCAGTTTGCTGATGTGTTTGTTTTGTTTGTCTCCAGCAGACTCACAAGGAATCTCAGATCTAAGTTGTAATCTCTGCATGCAAGGGACTGAGTAAAGGGGAGCATGTTTCTTCTTTGATTGAGAAACCAGTTTGTTTGAGGATATTGTGACTTAAGGATCAGCAAGCAGCAGCATGGCAGCCACACTATCTGAGGTGTATGCTCAGGCTCGCCATACATTGCTACAGGTCCGTGATGGGCTGGAAAGGTTGGAACGTCTGGAATCATCAGGACAGCAGCCCAGCCCTAGCTTTGGAGTATTGGGGCAAGAAGGACCAGTGGCGCCAGACCTTGCACAACGAGTGAAGAATGAACTAGGGCAGCTGCAAGTGTGGAGCACAGACATGGATCGCTTGTGGAGGCAGCAAATGCCTAAAGGACAACGTGAGCTGTGGAGACGCAAGGTGGAGCAAGTTGCGGAGGAAGTGGAGGCTTTGAAAGCAGGGCTGGAGAAGCATCAGAACCGCCAGCGGCATCGCCAAATTGAGGCTCAAGAACGTGCTGAACTCTTCCGACGGACAAGAGGAGATGGTGCTCAGGTCTTACAGGTGTATGACGAGGAGGCGCAGTCAATGCAATCGGTCCGTAACTCTTCACGCATGCTGGATGATGCTTTTGCAACTGGGACTGCTGTTCTCGCCCAATTTGCCATACAACGTGACCGTCTCAAGCAAGCTCAGCGCAAAGCATATGATGTGTTGAATACTGTTGGGCTAGGGAATTCAGTGATGAGAGTGATCGAGAGACGGCAACTCATGGATAAATGGGTTGCATATGTGGGGATGCTTGTCACCATTATCATTGTCATAGTCTTCTGGAGATGGACTCACTAGGCAAAGGTCTGGAGAAGAATAAATAAAGGAGTTTTGTCAGCTCTGAGATATCCAGTTTCATGGCTAGCACAAAACTCCACGTAAACATTGGCAACCTGTGGTCAAGCTGGAGGTGCTGGTGATTTGGTCGCCATTACAATTTATCAGAGCTGAGGAAACCCAACCCAAAAAACTAAGGTCTGTACAGATTGAAAGACCCTATACCCCTGAGAGGCACAAGCAGGACTGATTCATGATTTTCTATGGTCAGAGAGCAAATTTTCAACAATTTTACATTTTGTATGTGCATAATTGTTGCCTTCAGTGAATTTCTGCTGATTGTGAACAACAGAGGATGGCTATGGCTGTTCTAGAAGTTCTAACTTCTGTGCTGGTAATTAGTTTGCAGCATGTTCCACTAACATAGGCTGGTTTCCATCCAGTCTTTCATTAATACTTAGGCACTGTTTAACATTCTTTTGTTGGTATGTTGTTGGCATCACCAGTCATCAAGAAAGTAACAGCTTTTTACGGAGTCCATTTGAACTCACAAATGGACATTCAATGGTCTATAGGATGTCAAGCTCTCTCCCAGAATCCTTGTGATCAAGTAATGTTTACTCACCAAGCTTTGGGTCCTTTCAAATTGTCCCTTACACAATAGTTAAGATCGAAGATCTTATGCAAATTTCCAATTTAGTGTTTTACCAAACTGACAGTTAACTCCTCATAAAATTGATTGTGTTTTGTTCAATGTCATGCAACTACCTAAAAATGTAAAACCCTGCGAGCAACGCTAAGATCATTTAAAATGAAAGGAAAGAGATTATAGCTCCCAAAATTAGTACAAAGAAAAATGCAAGACTACTAGAAAAGTAGGACTTCAACCCAAGTTAAAGTATTTATAAAATATATAAAATATTTATAAAATTGATGAATTTATATTCAATTAGAACTATATGTGAACTCTAGATTTAGGTAGATGGGTGGCTAATAGGTATAGATTTTAATCTGCTAAAAGCATTGTCTTGATTGTAATGCAAATAACCATAAAGAGATCTCTACAATGAATCTTGAGATCAAGGGTGACATAAAATTCAGTAGATATGTTGTAATTGTGTATTCATATCCCTCTTGCCATAAAACTTACCTCAAAAATTTCATTATTATATTCTTGTCAACTTTTATTGATAAACTTGCAAAAAAAACTAAAAAACATATTAAAAAATATTACTATAATATTTTTGTCAACTTTTGTTGAGACCTTCATAAAAAAACCAAAAAAACTATATAAAAAATATTACTATAATGTTTTTGTCAACTGTTGTTGACACCTTTGTAAAAAAACCAAAAAACTATATTAAAAAATATTACTATAATTTTTTTGTCAACTTTTATTGACACCTTTGTAAAAAAACCAAAAAAACTATATAAAAAATATCACTATAATATTTTTGTCAACTTTTGTTGACACCTTTGTTAAAAAACTAAAAAATTAAATCAAAACTATTACTATAATATTTTGGTCAACTTTTGTTGACACCTTTGTAAAAAAACCAAAAAACTATGTAAAAAATATTACTGTAATATTTTTGTCAACTTTTGTTGACACCTTTGTAAAAAACCCTAAAAAACTAAATCAAAACTATTACTATAATATTCTTGTCAACTTTTGTTGACAACTTTGTAAGGAAAAAGAAAAACTAAAAACTATATTAAAAAATTACTATGATATTCTTGTCAACTTTTGTTGGCAACTTTGTGAAAAAACAAAAACAAAAAACTATATAAAAAATATTACTATAATTTGTTTGTCAACTTTTGTTGACAACTTTTGTAAATGACTTCACAGTGAAATCCCTCTGTTAGTTCAGTATATGCCCAACTTCCCGTCATGACTTTGAAGCCATAGGTGCAGCACTCACAGATTTGTTTGTGTGTGTTTGGATCAATCTCACTTCTTAGCCAGACGCTGTAGCCAAATCGAATCCACCAATCAAGAACTTAGATTAGGTAACAAAACCTTAAGAAGAAGTCCATCTTTTAGATGATTTCAAATGGCATCTAGAATTATCCAATGCCGCACTTTTGAACTAGTCATGTGCATACTAATAGCTTCCACCAATTGACGCAAAAGATCAACTTTGTGCATCTAACCCTACCTTATAATCAACTCAAATGAAGTCAATGTATTGTTAATGACTCACCATTATAGCCCACCAATGATCCATTGATCCGGTGTTCTCAAGCTTTGTGCTAGTGTATGCATCAATTGTATTCATAGCCTATCCCACAATCCAAAATCATGGTTTTTACTTAATATAATTAATTATACTTTCACTCATTAAGGATGCTAGAATATCCAAGGAAAACAAGAAATAAATGTTCCAAGGAGAAATAGCAATAGAATATAGAGCAAGGGCAATAAAGAAACATTGCATAAAAAACAATTGCATGATTCGAATGTTGGGTGGGGAAAAACACAATTTGGCAGGGAGAAGGAGAATCACCTCAATCCACTTTGCAAGGTGCGGTCGACCAACTTTTGAGTCATAGTTGCTTGGGAAGGAGATCTCAGCTCTTTCAAGGAAAGGAATATATATCATGTCAACCTGACACAAGAAGGTTGAATGAGCAATCCTCTCACACAAACAAAGAAAATTACACATTGAATGGTGTCAAAATCCTTGATGGTCTTTACATAATACAAAAATGAACAAGAAAATGAGTCTTTTAATTTGGACAATATATATGCAACATAAACCACTCACCATGCTAACTGATTTGCCAAAGAAGAATGGTCCTTCATTGGCATACTTTTTGAGCACATTTTCCAAGTGGTCCAACATTGGCGCTAGAGACACAAGCAAATGATGAATAAGGGAAAAAAATAATGTCTGGAAAGGACTAGTTCTCATCATGTTATTGGCCTACACAAAAACTCCCATTATTAATTCCAAGATCAAATATGAATCCAATTGCTACTTTCTAGTCCATCCTTTGCATACACATAGTCCTTGAATATCGCATGTCGGTGAGTTCAACAATCAAGCACAAAACAAAACAAAGAGACAGAGATCAGAATGCATAGAATTTTTTCTTACCGACATCTATAACAGTAGCTGGAGCCCCATTATTGAAACCAAGAGCTTTAGTCCAAGCCACAAAAAAGCTATCCCTGTACTTCAGTAGCTCTGCAGTTGCCTCTTTCTTCTCCTCTTCCTGTCACTTTTGACATTTTCCTTCTTGAGCATTTCTTCATACCCTAAACCCAAAACGCTAAGCATGATACCTTGTTTTCAGATCACATTGTTCCTTGGTTGTTTGGTGGGACTTTGATTTTGTTACTCAAATTCCTTCTGTAAAATTTCATAGACTGGGAATTATATAGGATTTGATTAATTAAATATGGCTACTACCCAACAAATCAAACATATACAATCCTTTTGATTGAAGCACTCAAAAGATCTCATTTGTCTTTCCTATTATCAAGAAAAATCTAGGAAGTGATGAAAATGGGTCTTCAAAGAGCAGTAGCTTTGTGTGATAAAACAAGATTCATGCATCATAAAGAAGCAAAATCTTACAAAAGTCTTGACACTAAAAAGACATAAATTGGGCTCATGCATACAGTGGGTGTTATGGTTGGCCCTCCAAATTCTTGATTGAGATACACGAGCAAGTCCAAGCTTTCACCTTTCACTTTGCCATTATGCTCCAGTGCTGGAACCTACCTTGTCGATCCCACATAGCAGATCTATAAGGTAACATGACAAAGAATGAATTTCACATGAAATTTCATGATCCCAATCTCGGCACTGAATTACATGCAAGTTTTACATTCTTCTTCTCAGCTAAATTTAGAAGCAATGAGCATTTTGTCATGGTCCCGGAAACTTACTTTGCCAACATGATAAACCTTCTCCTTGTACCAAGGAGGCTTATCAAAGATATTGATTGGGACACACTCTATTTCATCCAAACCCTTCACACACAAACACATCAATAATTTTAGTGATGAACCCTTTGCACATCATATAGCTAACTCACCTCAACTCTATTGATCTCTTCAACAATTCAGGAATTGCAGAGACCTAATTGGAAATCAATGTTCATTATTGATTTTGCTCCCACTTTCTTGAGATTGTCTATTACGGTTACGATCAGATGCTGAAACAAAAACCAAAAAAATTGTCAACAAGAAACCTTGTAATTCAAGGCAATTTGCACACACTGTGAAGCTGGACTTGCTGGGAAATAATACAATCTGCTCAATGTCACACAACCCATGTAGAGTTAGACCATTTCCTTCTTTGGGTCGCTCTTTCGAGTTCTGAAATCAAGACCCAAAAACAGGAACTTAGTTATTTTTAAGCATACAAAATGATCATACATATCTTATGATTTCCCCATTACCCAGGTTATCTTGAGAGTCTGTGAGGTATGCTTTGCAAGTGCAACAGCTGATCATCAAAATATGATATGCAAAATAACGTGTGCAAAATTAGGTCACCTGGTTGTGCCATCGAAAAGAGGTGGGCACTCTGATTTGGAGTCCAGAAGTTGAGGTATCTGCTGCCTGCAAAATGATCACCACCCATCACAGAGAATCCAATGAAGATGTGAATAACAAAAAGCATTGGGTTTCAAACTAACTATGGCTGATGATGGACAAATTTCTTGCAAAAACAGTTGGAAAAAACTTCGCATATCTAACATATCAACAAATATGCGCATCTGGGGTTGTGCACACTACTATACTTCAGCAATCTATCTGGCTTGGATTACCATGAAAAAAACAAATCACACAATACTCAGCTTCCAGACATCAGTTCCAACATACCCAACTTTGCCAGAGCAGCTTTTTAAACTTGAAATCTTGAGAGGTTACCTGGGTGCCATGGCTGCAAACTTGAGAATGTCTCACTATCCAGACTTTGATGTTGAAGAGATTGAATGTTATTATAGCACTCCAAAACAAACAAACTTTCCACAAGGAGAAGAGAGTGAGTTGCTATGAAGATTAGACCCATCCACTAAAAGGTGTAATAGTAGTGGGAATGGGGGCTTTTCCTAGTGGGGTTGGTGTAATAGTAGTGGGAATGGGGGTTTTTCCTAATGAGATTGGTGTAATAGTAGTGGGAATGGGGGTTTTTCCTAACGGGGTTTTTCTCTTTATGTCCTATCAATTTTTTTGGGACCCTTTCTGAAGGGCCACAGGGAACGAGCACCCACCAGTGCACCATGAAGGATGAATGATAAATGGTCATAAAAACAGTTTTCTGTTGGGTTCCAGTTCACTAGCTAACCATAGTGGGTTAGCTCATGGTGGTTAGCTCAGTTGCTTTTTTTTTCCCTACCTACCTACCTACTAACAACCTACACAAGTGGGTTGTTAGTAGGTAGTAAAGAAGCCCTTACTTACTTATTAACACTTACCGATTAGTTACCTATTTTCCTACCTATCTACCTATACATGAGACCTATTTTCTTACAGAATTGGTCACCAAGGTGAAACCAAAATATTAACTCAGTTGAGGTTTGTTCATCCACAACGGAGTAATAACAGGCATCCAATGGATGATCTTTTGAGCTTCCCAAGGCCATTTCCATGTGCACCAAATTGCAGATGGCAAATGCATGTTAAACGTTTTCCTAATGTTCTGCAAAACAACACAACATTGTGCACATTTTGTGCTTTTGGGTGTTGTCTTTTGTTTGGACTTGGATCCTTTCTTTTTTTTGTCTTCTCTTGTTCCCTTGTCAAGTGTTTTTTTTCTTTATTTTTTTATTTGTTTATTTATTTACTTACTTATTTATGCAAAAAATTTAAAACAAAGATGTTTTTTTTTTCTTTATTTATTTATTTATTTATTTATTTATTTATGCAAAAAAATTTAAGACAAAGATATAGTGCACATGTCTCTGAACTTGTTTTTTTCTCTTGTTGTTTTTCAGGCCTAACCCCTACTACCTAAAAAGTGGGTAAAAGGGTGGGTAAAAAGGAAAGTAGGAAAGCAAGCTTCCCCCCTTCCTTTCCCCCATTGAAACTATATGCAAACCACAAATAGGACAATGGGATTACAACAAACCATGTTTGAAAATCAATATTGGTTTGTCAAAAAAATTGACACTACCCAATGTATGATGTGTGAAAGGTTTTTTTTTTTTTTTTTTTGGGGTGTGTGTTTCATTCCAATTTTTTAAAATAAAAATAATTTCAAAGAGGTATTCAAATCAATCCATTATTTTCTTAATTATATGTAAAACAAAAACAAAAAATTTCATTGGAATTTGGGAATGGTGGGCAATAATTTTACCAAAAATACAAAAACTTAGTTTATGTTGATATCAATCAATCAATCTGAAATCTCAATTAGTTGTATCATGTATGTAAATTTTGCTTGTTGGGAGGAACAAATCATCGGCCACAAATGAACCAGCACCCACCAGTGCACCATCCACTGGATGGATGCCTGTTATTATTCAGTTGTGGATGAATCTCAACTGAGTTAAATCTTTGGTTTCATCTTGGTAACCAATTCTGTAGGAAATAGGTCTCATAAATAGGTAGGTAGGTAGAAAAATAGGCATCTACTAAGTAAGTAAATGGTTTATACATAGATAAGGAAGGAAGGGCTGTTTTTCACTACCTACCTACGAACAACCTACCAACTAAGCTAACCACTATGGTTAGCTATGGAACTGGAACCCAACCAAAACCTGTTTCCTGGACCACTTATCATCCATCCTTGACGGTGCGCTGGTGGGTGCTGGTTCACTGTGACCCAGGGTTTGGGGTGTTGCTATTTTCCGTAAACAGCCACAGTGGCAGATTACATCTATTTGGGCCAAACCAGCATCCACCAGTGCACCATGAAGGATGAATGGTAAGTCGGGAAACAATTTTCTGTTGGGTTCAAGTTCCCTAGCTAACCATGGTGGTTAGGTCAATTGCTTTTTTTAATAAAAAAACACCTACCTACTAACAACTCACAAGCGGGTTGTTAGTAGGTAGGTAGGTAGTAAAAACAGCCCTTCCCTATATATATAAACCATCTTCTTACCTAGTAGTTACCTATTTTCCTACCTATCTACCTATTATTACCAGTTATAGGGTTTAGGGTTTAAACATTTAGGATTCAAACTCATCTTCTTAGGTCTAAAAGTTATGGACTTGCCTCCATTAGACTTTTGCTTGACTCATCAAGAGCTTTCAACAATAGTAAGAATCGTGCCCCAATTTCATTAAAAGTTTTTGTTCTGCTTTTATTGAAGATTCAATGAAAACATTATTCAATGTTTCCATTAATCTTGTAACGTAGGTCTAAACATCACAAACCCGTCTTTGTGTTGTGTATCGCTACTCATTTAGAGCTTTCTAACAACACCAAATGCACAAAAAAGGGCGGCAATGTGGCCTAGGAAATCTCCATGTGACAAACAAAACAAAACAAAACAAACAACCTTCATTACTAGATAGACAAATGTGACCTCCTATTCCATCAGCTCAAGCATGAACATGATGATTATGTAATTGCTCAAAGTGTGAACAAGATGACAAAACAAAGCAAACAACCTACCTTTGATCAAAAATGTATTTTTTTCATACCAGAAAAGCTGAGGAAAAAGCTTAGGGTTTGGAGTTCCATGCTCACTCTTCCACACTTGATCTTTTGTGTCGGATTTGATATTCCGTGCCACTGATGGTAAAGTGATATTGGATGCCTTTCAAATTTGATCACATGGCTTTTCCAATGAGTAGTGGCTTGAAAGAGTTATAACAAGAGTTGCAGTCAGCGGTCGAAGAGAGGAGGTTGGGAGAGCGCACAGGAAGTCTCTTATTAGGAGTAGTGGTGTGCTTTCTTTCCCGCTTCAACTCTCGATGCCAGAGCTTAAAATCCTTTTGCTTCATTGAATCAAAGACAGTAAAGTAGTATCTGATGTTTTTGTTTATCAACTGAACAGTAAGTTTAGAAAGGACTGACAGTGTGTGCAAGTTGCAAAAGAAATTCAGGCACAAGTTGTCTCCTCATCTTCATTAACATAATGTCTTCAGCTTTTGCCTCCTCATCACCTTCATGGACCACTGCCAGTATGTCGGCTAGCAACTCATCAGCACCACCTCGCATGGGGTCCTGAACCACTCATCAACACCTTGGTGTCACAACCTAAATTGCACAAAAATATGGACAACTCATAAACCATTAGATTCAGACAAAGAGAGGATAAAGGCTGGCAAAGTAACAAACCTGCAAAAAGAGATCAGTGTGCGTTTTTCGTGCATACAAAGTTGTTGTCACCTTTGCACCCACTGACTGCAATGTATTCCCGAATGCAACACTGCATTCAAGTTTACTGCTCACCATCACCACTCATTACAGTAGAAGCTCATAAAAAATGACAGAATGTGTATGGTCAGATGCTTATAGGCCTGTTTCATCATTCTAACAATTTGCTGAATTTATAATGTTAGAAAGTTCCTGCAGTGTTCATGATGAACATACCTGGCATCATAAAGAATAGAATAATCCGCAGTTCCATGGAATAAACTTATTGGGGGCAGCAATGGCACTGCTTCCCGAAAAGATGGGCTCAAAACCAATAACTCGGGAGAGAAAAGTGGTAGAGACTCCTCCCCCTCCATCACACTGCAAAACCTCAAAAGAACCCAGAATGCATTATGATTGAACCTCTGAAACTTTGCAACAAAGTGACAACAAAGATTTTCATAGCATCTGGATGAGAGCAAGTGGTTGTAATCTCTCATGTTAGAGATTTGCACTGAGATTACAACCACTTACTCTCATGTCATTGAGAGATATTGCACATTTAAAGTCTCCAATTACCTCAAGAAGATGGATCGGTAAAGACCCCGTTTGTGGAAATGATCCACAAGCTTTGTCAGATTGTACCTGCTCCACAATGAATCAACAAGCATCAAGCTGATAACCTAGTGGCTTTATGGAATTTTGATGGTGGCTGCTGGCCATTTCAAAGATTCGATCTACAGCAAAACATTGAGGCAACAAGACATCCCCCCAAGAATAACAGATCTGTGGGAAGGAGGAGGAGGAACATAGAGAGAACTCACCCTGACACAAGCAGGTGCAAAATGCAACCTATGTTTCCAACAAACTAACAAAAGGATCAATGGAAAGATATCCCTTTCCTTACCCGCCTGAAATGGCCAGAAAGGCTTTGAGCTTGCATGATCTCCACAACAACTTTGTGGGATCCTCAAAACCCTCCTTCTGTGCTTGCTTGACCAATGCACATGCTGCCAGATGGGCCCCAGCTGATTGACCTGCCAAAAATACTCTACAGACTCCAACAAACATGTAAACAAGTTAGGATCAAGGCACAATGGAGAGAAACATTCAAAAACCACCAACAGTAAGTAAAAGGATATACAAAGAACTTCCAGAAGATGAAGCACTATGTTTTTCTGCTTGTTTTTCAATTGATTGAATTCTAAACAGCTCAGACTTCCTTTTTAGAGAGTTCAAATCCAACCTTCCCCGATGAAAAATGCATCTGTTTGTTTTCTCACCTGTTTGGATCACCACCAAAGTTTGTGACGTTCTGAGAAACATAGCCTATCCCAGCCGTGACATCTGCCACCATGTCACTAATAGAGCCCTGTGGAAAATTCCTGCATTCCCCCATGCACCTTGTACCGAGGTCAAGGATAATTGCATAATAACATTCAAAGATTGCAAGACATCAGCCAAGTCATATAAGAAACAAAGTTCAATATCTTGGAAGCAGCAAGAAGGAATGCTCTAATGAACAATCTAAATGGGCACCTGTAATCAAGGCAAGCCACAATGATGTTATGGTCAGCAAGCTGCTGCCCCAGTAAAGCAGCCCATGCCTTGTACCTGTTGATCAGTTTTCGCATCAGTTTCAAGCTCTTCAGAGAGATTCTCAAATAAAAAAGATGTGCATGAAGACAGGAAGATTGAAGACAGGAATGCGTCCACCAAATAGAGAGCCAACTAACCCAATAATCCAAGCACCACCCGTGACAAAAATCACCACTGGTTTGGGGGTGTCATCATCACAACAAGGAGGAATGTACAAGTCCAGTCTGGTCAGAATTTCAGCACAAACGTTATCAGATTACCAAGATATTCAATTGCACTTATCTGTTTGCAAACAGTGTTGACAGTCCACAAAACAGTATATTCACTGAAAAGATACACTACTCTATCGCTGATTGAATTCAAAACCAGTCAGAAATTCTGCCTTTACATGCCAGCCTTAAATCTAAATATGATCTGTCACAGGGTGGATTTTGCCCCCATACACAATGCTGCAACAAAAGTACTCAGAGAAATTGCAAACAGCCTTAAATCTAAACTTTACCTGTTGCGAGGTTCATCCCCATAAACAATGCTGCGATGAATATACCTGGAGAAATAGTAATTGAAGCCAACTGCCAAGGCTCCACAATGACAACATCAGTGGACTTTGATGCAGATGCTGTGCAAACTGACCAAGATTAGCCCAGCAGAGTATATTCCAAGGACCAAGGGTATATTGTATGCTGACCCTGAATGAAACCTGGCATCAGAAAAAGTGCATAGAGATAAAGTCGAACCAATTTGCTCATCCATCGAGTTCCTACCCTGGTAACATGCATAAAATGGGTCAGATTTGCTAAAATGATGAATGATGTAACCACAAAGCTGCTGATCACTTGATGGGTAGATTCATATAATATATAGATAATGCACAAAATGGAAGCCCCAGTTAATGGAGGGAAAGTGGGAGAAAGGTCCTACCCAAGATATCTTAGCAGAGTTAAGGCCAGTCGAGTGATCAAATAAGTTTCAGTGGCTGCATGGTGAACATCATTTCTAAACTCCTGGAATGAGTTTTCTCGATAAGGCCCAACTCTGCCACCCTGGGAAATGTCAGAGACAGTTCTGAGTGGCCACTTCTCTGGCCTCTGAGATCTGTGCTGCTGCACACCAATTCAAGTATCCAAAAGTCATCAATAGAACCAAGAGCAACTCCATTTGAACCACCAATGGTAACAAAATGTCTTCAAAGAAAACCTTAACATTGCACTTCCTGAGTTAGTAAGATTATGATAAAAACCTGATGGTGGTGTCTACTGATTTCTGTCGCACTATCAGTCTGCAGGCATGAAATATTATTAACGCCTATGTCAGAAATGCCCCTTGACACCCATCCTCCTTTTAGTTGCAACGGCTTCTGCATCATCTCACTTCCCATGTCCGCCTCAATTTCAGAGATGGCATTGGTTTGACTAGTGTGATGAGTATGTCCAGACGTCCTATGCACACTGTTCAATGAGTTGACACCTGCACCAATAATTCGTGATGGCAGCACTGTGTTCTTGAAGACATCCTCTGAGGTGAGCATCTTGACTGTGGTCTATTTGGCAGCGTGGATCTGTCTAAACCCTTCTTTGCCAATTCCAAGTGCAAAAGAGAAGCAGCCCCCAAAACCCAGAAACGATTGATTTTACTTTTTCAGCAAGGCATTATCTTGACCAATAAAAGATATATCAATGCAGGTTTCCACACAACCTCATTTTGCATTTTGCACCCATGTGTGTGTTTGTCTGTACATGAATTGCTCAAATAAGCAAAACACACATTTCTTACTTCCAAGTGCAACAATGTGTGCATTCCAGATTCAAAAACTAGCCACATTCTTCATGCAACAAAGGAAGTGTCACAACCATTGCATTGCAAATGTGATTCAAAGCAAGCTATCTGATGCATCATTTCTTCTTCTGGTACCAGAAAAATCTAAACCCTAACCCTAAGATACTTCATGCATTTCTTCTTTGCCCATTGTTGCTAAGGGAATTTGACATTGTTGCCAAAAGATTTGAAATCCCAAGAATCCAAAAGCGACTGAAGAAAAATACCAAAAGACACAATAATTGCTGGCTTGATTATTATTGTTGTTGACTGTACTATAAACGTTTTAACATTTCATCCTTTTGGAAGCTTCAAGAGATATAGGGTTAAAAGCTCACCAGGAATGACACGATTTGCTTGCTTGCTGCTTCTTCTTCGTATCACTGCACCCAAAACAGACAGAATGATAGATTTCAAAACTATTATTGAAACGTGTTGATCGAAATCTCTGACTGGAAACAAAGAAACGGCACCAGATGAAGTCTACATTGACAGTTTGCACAAAGAGATTGTCAACCGGGAAAAACAAGAGTTCCAGTGCATCAGACTTTGCTTTGTCATTACCAAACTCTTTATGTACAAAGAAAAAGCAAAAACAAAAGCATAAAATAGACCAAGCTCCTGTGAAATGATCTACGAAAGCTTCTCACGAATACTTGATCCTTCAACCGCAACTGCATCTGTGAAAGCTCTTGAAGAATGTCATGCAATTTATCAAACAAAACGCAGCCTCTAAGAGTCTAAAGGGTAACAAGAATGCGTCTGAAAATCCACGGAAACCATACTGATCGCTCTTCACACATTCTATGCTCTAAGAAACATGCACACAGGAAAGTATCCGTGCCCCTGCGGTGCAATGCAACCGGATCCAAATCGCTCGCGCTCTTCCCTCTTCTTGCAAGCTCAAAGACGTCCTCCGAAGCACAAAGTTCAAGAAATTCAATGACGAAGAAACGTGTGGAGAGTCAGTTTATTGCATTCATTCAGCCATATCTCCCACGGATTCCGACAACAACAACAAAAACCAACGGAGTCATGCGACATACTGATGCTTTCGAACTCGATTCTTCCATGCATCTACGAAGAAAACCGAGTGAAATCAAGCCACATTATCAAGCTACAAGATACAGACACTGGATATCGAACAAACCTGGAGAGTGCGAGAGTCAGTTTGTCGATAATGGAGCGGTAGCTAGTGCGCGATGATAATGAAGCAAATAAGAGAGAGATACACACAGACAGAGGACAGGAAGAGGTTTCCTGAAGATAATGAAGTTACAATGATTGTGGAGACTGATCGTTTGTTGCATGCATTTCTGCCACAAACTTCGGGATTGAAGATGGCTGGCCAGATGCGGAGAGAAAGAGAGAGAGAGAGAAGCGGAAGTCAGGAGGAAACTTGTTAGAGAGCGACGGCACACTTTGACGATGACAACGACGACGACGACAACATCGAAGGACGACTGCTGTCAAACCAAAAAAGAAAACAGCATCCATGCATCTCTCTCTCTCTCTTAGATCCCCCCTTTTTTTCTCGCCAATATTACACAATTTTCACCTGCGGAGGAAACTTAGACAGCAACACACCTGATAATAACGATGACGACTGCTGTCAAACAAAAACAAGCGATCCTTTGCGTGACATGTGCAGATGTTGCATTTCTCACTATCGCTTTCTTTTCTTGTTTTTTTTTTTTTTCTTCCCGATTCTTCGCCTGCTGCGATTGCTTCCTGAATCCCGATCAGCTCCAGATGAAGAAAGAAAGCAGGGTTTTAAGGAAAAAGAAACAGTTTCCAATTCTTTTTAGCCACTAATTGCGCAAAGTTCCAATATTCATTTGCACTCCTAGTTACGCTAAAGAGAACCAGGATCGCGACTGCCACGCGGAAGAGCGAGGGTGCGCGCAGGGACTACGGCATCCCCGAGGACGCGAGAATTGCCCCCACAAAACACGGTTTTCACACAAAAGACGACGACCGCTCAACAGGATTAGCAGCGGTAAAGATTCATGATTAGTCTAATCATCATTATGATCAATATTAATTAGGCTAATCATCATCATTAATCCAGCGGGAAAATCTTTAGTTGGAGTGACCCGGGAATTTCGCAGAAACACAGGATGACCGCTAAACACGATTAAGAGCCATAATTAGTAATAATTATGATTATGTTAATCATTCCTCATGATTAAGTTAATTATCATCATTAATCCAGCTTGAGGTAGTGTGGCCCCCGGATTTCGTAAAAGACAAAACACCGCTAAATATGCTTAGGAGCCGTAATTAGTAATAATTATGATTATGTTAATCATGCCTCATGATTAACTTAATTATTATCATTAAACCAGCGTGAGTTAGTGTGGCCCGAGGATTTCGTAGAAGACACAAAACCGCTAAATATGATTAGGAGCGGTAATGACTATGATTAGGCTAATCAGCCTCCCATTGATTACGTCAACTAAACATCATTAATCCAGAGGGAAATCTTTAGTTAGGGTGACCCGGGTATTTCGCGGGTGACCTGGGGACTTCGCGGGCTTTTTTAGACGTTCCCACGTGGGGTGCGGCTCCGCCATGCAAGACCCGCGCGGTGAGACCGGGGTAATCGAGGGGACACGTGGGCCGGGGCCTGAAATTTCGAGGGGCCGATTTCGTGGAAGGCACATGGATTTGGGACTTTCCCTACAAATGAGGTCCCGAAATTTTCGGGGGTGGGAAAGTGACAGCAGGGAGATTTTAGTTTGTAGCCAAAAGTGGCGATTGTCCCTAGGAAGATTTGTCCAAAATTGGCTATAGAACTAGATTTGAGCACAAAACTCTAATCACCCTTCCATATTTTTGGCCATGCAAAAGTGATTTTTTCATGGTTTTAGTTTTGGTTCTAGTTGTAACAAAAGATTGGTTCCATAATTATTTTTTTTGGGGTGCTAATTCAACCAAAAGAGTGTTGATTTAGGCCCACATCACAAGAACCTAACCCTAAACCCCTAGGTTTAAACATTGTGTACCAAACTTAATTGGATTTTTGTGCCAATTCAACCAAAAAGGGTGCATCAAAAGAATCAAAACTTGAACCCCTAGGGTTTAACATTATGTACCAACAAACATAATTTGATTTTTTTGTACCAATTTAACCAAAAGGCCATTGATTTAGGTCCACATCACAAGAACTTAAACCTAAATCCCTAGGGTTTAACATTGTGTACGAACAAACCCTATTAACATTAGTTATAATAGGGTTTAACCAATTAATTCATAAAAATCCATGTGTATGTTTTAGGTGAAACAAAGAGAGAAAGTTTGGGCATAATGTTATGCTTGTTATAGCAAATCCAAAAAAATTGTTGAGTAAAACCCTAGGATGAGAACATTCGTGAAATAAAGGGCTTAGGATGTGATGGTAGTGGTTGATTATGGGTTTTTGGAATGCCCCCCACCCTAGAGCAACACACATTATTTATTTAACAAAATAGTTGATAAAGTATATTGGTATTGGTGAGGTTTCAAAACTTGACTATAAAATTTGTCAATGTGTTGTTTGCTTAAGCATTCAATATGCCCTATGCACAACAAATTGAAGTCACAAATAAAACACAATTCAATATTGATAACAAAAGTCTACCCAATTTTTTGTTGTTTGCATTGTTATGCAAATGGCCCACTCATTTATTTAAAGTGGTTTTTTGGGATTTTGTCAATGATGTATATGTTTAGGGAAAAGTTGGGGTTTGTCAACTAGGTATTCCATCTATTTTAATAGACTAAATTGTAAGGCAAAGGGTAGAAAGGGAAAAGAAGCATGAATATAAATGTAGTACCCCATGTATTTTTTTATTACAAAGACAAATGCTAAAATTAACACATCTTCTTTTGACTTCATGCACCTTCACTTTATTATAAGTTTATTGGATTCCAATTGTTGTCCTAGAAACCTTTCCAAAGACCTATTATATATGAGACACAATTTCTGATGCGAGCAAATTTACTTCCCCATCTTATGAAACTCAAGGATTTGTCACCTCAGATTCAGTTCAAGCTAAGTAAAGGAGTCATCGCAACTAACCACCAATGATCAATTCTTCCTTTTAGCAATTGAAATATTTGGTTGCTTACACAAACATGCCAATGTGATTTTACACGTTGTGCCAATGCCATTTGGAGCTTGAAAAGGCTAGAGGGCCCTCATATTTCTACCTTGGTCATTTTTTTTCATCAAAAAGTTTCAATCACATTACAAATGATGCAAGTGTCCTCCATCTTAAGCTGGGTGGTAATCATAGGCTTAGCTACTTCCTAAGTTCCACCCCTTCATGACAAACCTCCCATCACCACAAACAATCTATTATAAGCCATTGATTTTTGACATAAAAATATGGTCGACCTATTACAGGCGGTCGGTTCTAAACATGGAGAGATTTTGACATCTACTTTGAACCAACTTGACGTCATGTAACTTTTCCCTTTTCCTTTTTTTTATTCATTTGTACATTTTCCTAATCTATGGTGTGTTTTTAATAAATTTTTTAATAAAAGATTTGTCTCTTGTATATTTCTTCTCATCATCTTACAAATATTACATTAAATTATTAATATGTAGAATGTGTCCACAACCTTGAAAGGATTAACATAGCACAACCATATTTCATGTCATGATCACTTTAGGTGATGTGAAACCAAACACAAAACAACTAAATCATGTAACATGGCACATATTAATTTTTACCATAAATGTTAAAGTGCCAAAATAATGCCTAAAAAATATTTTAGTTGCTAACTTTGACCATAGATGGCAAAGGGACAAGCTTATTTTGTGGAAATTAACCTAGAATTCACATTCAAAATCAAAAAATTGGTTTTGACCAATGTTGTTTTAGTCTTGGTTTAAAAGTGAATTTTTAATTAAATAATTTTATAGTTCAAATTAAATTCTTGATTTTGATGGTATCCTTTGTGTAATTTTGAATATTATCTTTCAAATTCCCAAACCTTTGATGCCAATATTTTCAAAAGAATTTTGAACCTAAGTGGGGACCAAAACATTGAGTTCAAGACCACTTGTATTACACACATCAAAATGAAAACCCTTGTTAAAATGAATAACCTTTTTTTGCGACCCTTTCAAAATAACGTTAGTCACTTACCTAAAAGTTACTGAAATCCTATTACACATGTAGCAAATGATTACAACAATATTTTGGTTTGTGTTCCAATTCTATTAGGAGGTTGGTTGCATGGGCAAGTTTCAAATTCACTTAGAAACTAATGTTGGTATGATATATATGGTATTTTGTTCACATATGTACCATGGTGGGTTGAACTTGTACCATTTTGATATAAATCAAATTATATTTGGAGATCCTAATTATATATTACTTTTAGAGATGTTTTTATTTTTTAAATAATTTTTTTGTGAAGGAGAATTTTGAATCCTTAAAAAATATTTTTCTTCTCAAAATGAAGAATTCAAAATAAATTAATTATTCAATAAACATGTGTCAAAGTTGCCAAGGTATTATGTTACATGGTATGTAATATATGGTACCAAGTATACATATGAATAGACACACATAAATATATATTCTTTGGATTTTGTATTCATATATGTGTTATAACAAATTTTACCTACATGTTGGTATGGATAGATGAGGTTTAAGGTTGAATTTTTGGTGATGCATGTGTTTTAGGGGAAGATTTTTAAACTATTGTCATTTAAATAATGCAATTCCACCCATCAAAGTATGTCAAATCTTTAACGTATTATGGAAAGGGCTTTGTAGGAATGTTGGTGAGTTGTCATTCTATCAACTGGTAATGGGTTTGATTAAGGCCTATTCCAGAACATAATTAGTTGCTCCCATTATGGATTTATGTTATACATGTGTGTCCTTCATTGTTGACGTTTTCTAAAGTCAATTTATTGTACTAAAAATGGAAGTAGCATGTGGTTGCGTTATCCCACCTAAGAAAACATGTTGAATAATGTGAAAATAGGACAATATTAATACATTATATTGGATCATGTATCTAATGAATTAATTTTTTTTTGAAAAGCCCAAAATGAACAAATGACCATTTGAAGGTCATAAATTTAGAAAGAAACTTTTGATTTGGGGGTCACCATATGATGTGACAATAGATACTATTAATGTTTTTACCTCATTGGATCATCCAACAAATAGATGTTTTGAATGTTTGGCTTCAAATTCAATAGAAAACTTGATTATAACCACCAAATTAGAAAGCCCATAATTAACACTTTATTCCAAAATTAATTAAATAAAGGTTTTGGAACCTACTAATGATATTTGGATCGCCCATTAAAGTTATAATAATTTTTTTTATGATTGTACAATTTTTGAACTTACATGAGTGCATATGTGATTTTTGAATCTTCTTTTTTATCTTTATAATTTTTACAAACATTTTGGTTATTGAAACCATTTTTATTACACGTATGTGAAAATGGGATTGATCCATATTAGTGGATTTTCTTTCCAATTTTTCGATGTTGTCATTGGTTAACATCCTAAAAAAGGTTTAACATTAAACGGTGACAAGTTTATAAAACTTGTTCAAATATTAACATAATTTTTTTTTTCCTGAATTCAAATAAAAGTCCAAATGTGGCAAAAACATTTCATAATAAAGAATTTTTTCAAATTTGGTAAATTTTGAAAGAAAAATAGGAATATTGTGGATTAATATTCATTTAAAATTTTTATTTTTTCCATTTTAGAAAAAAATCACACAAAGAAAATGTTGATCCATATACATGTTTTACATCATTGATATAATTTAGAAACTGAAAAATTCTCAATATTTATGCGAAATTGGCATGTTGAAATCAATATAATTGCTTAACACTGGTTCAAACCAATGTTCGGCAAAATTTGATAGGGTTGAACAAGTAAATGTTTTTTGTTTGGTACATAACATGGTATAAATAATGATATTAAATATTTTAAAATAAATTATTTAATTTTGAATGAAATATTGAGGTCAATATTTGAATTAAGTGGGTATGAAAGTCCAAGCCATTACATTACAAAATAACATTCATGATTTGAACATTTTTGTGACTATGACTAAAATTTAGTCATGTAACATAACTTAATCATATTTATAACTTTACATGGCTTAGGTTAAGTTAAGTTAAAATATGTTATTGTTTACAACTTTGTGACACTTATGTTATAAATAAAAAATGGTCATGCATGGGTTAAAAATTTAAACCATCAAAGTGGAAGTGATGGGTTCAAATTTTCACACTTGCAACTTAAAATGGTCTAAATTCTTTATTTAGATAGCTTACTTAATTTATTTTCAATTTATCTTTAATTTAAATGACTTAGGTTAAGTTTCCTAAACAAGGTTTTTAAAGCTTTAGTTGTCACATGACATCACACGATTGGGCTAAAAAAATTCATTTCTTAACTCTAGGTTGCCATGTGGCAACCCATAAGTGGTCAATAATTAAAAAAATTTGGAATAGGTTCCCCATTTGGAAATTCATAAATGGACAATAAATTCTTGAATTTAGCTTAGGCCACCACATGAGAATAGTACATCATTTTTTCTTATGATTCACATTACAAAAAAAGTTTCATTCATTGGATGCATTTTTCATGATTATTATTCAATTTAATATTGCATAATTTGATAACCATGATCACATAATCTTCTAAGGTTGTGATCATCCATCCATGAAAATGTTATGAAATGACATAAATGATTACCATCATGGCATAAACAACTATAGTCATGTTTGTGACCAGATGATGTAAATGACAAGTTTGAATCAACTACATAGTCATATAGTTGTGAATGCATATACAAACAAGGATTCTAGTCATGAATGGACTCATAAACTTTGCTTTGGCATAGTGAAAGGTAATATACCAACTATTATGAGTCTATGTGATAAACTATTTCCAAATTCCATTACCAACTACATTTATTGTTTCAAAATTAATATGAGCTGAAAATGAAAAATGTAACATAGGAAGGGTCGAGATTTATGGTGGTTAACTCTTCAATCAAATTACTAATAACACGTAGATAGTTTGCACAATTAAATTCACACACAATAGTCACACATCATATAAAAAGATTTGAATAATAATAAAATTAAAATTGCAATTTTTGGGGTTAAAATCACCTATGCACTTAAAGCTTGTTCCTTATATAAATTGTCCCTAATGAGAAGCTCATCACACACATCTAAAGACTTGTTTTATGGGAATTGTTCACCAAAACATGTACATTTGCCTTTTTGAATATTTTTCCATAATCAAAATGACATGTAAATTTATTGCATTAATGATTCATTACACAATAGACTTATCCCAAGGTTTAACAAAAATTAATGATATGAAAAGGAGAATATGAATTCAAAATTCCACCCACAACTCCTTATATATTTGAAAGGATGAATTGATAAATCATTGACCTCATTCATTTATATCTACCAAACATTTTCATTCATCAACTACAAATCAATAATATTATGTCACTAAAATTTTAAAACTATGATTGATTCATTACATTATTTGAAATTTATTTCCTAGGATCAAATCAAATCCATTTTATTGATTTTTAATTATGTTTAACCCAAAATAATTATCAAATAGTTCATGAATCCTAGGTTAAGTTTTTAAATTATAATATTCTCAAAATAAGGTTCATAAGCTGTATTATTTATTTCATGTACTTATCCATCCTTTTACCCCTAGGCCATAATATTAATATTTGTGATTCTTACCACATAATAACCAATATTTGTGTTATATCAAACCTTACATTTATTTCGTTATGTTTTTGAAACAATAATTTAACCATTTATGAAAATGCTTGAATTTCTTGTGGTTAATCTTACCATATTCCTCCCAATCAAGGTGAGCCAATTCATTCATATTGTTGCCAAAAAAAACTTTCGTGATGATGTATGGTTTCAACTGTTTTGAAGGCAATTATTATTATTATTATTTTTGTCATGGTGGCTATATCAAACCATGACTAAATTTTCTTTTTAGAAATTTTGTGATTTCATTGTCTTATTGACATTTTCTTTTGATGGCTTAATGGGTTTTCAATTATAAATATTTTCAAATTCCACTATCTTTATAAAAAAATTGTGTTAAAATGTTTTTACTCCCAACCAATGCCATTTTGTTATGCAAAAGGTCATTATTTCATATTTGATGGATAATGTTGATTTCAATTTATATTGGAAAAGGAGTGAATTTTATGGTTGATTTAAAAGTGGATTTTGTACATTCAAATTACATGGTGTACATTTTTATCCTAATTGTGTAAAATTTCACACCCTTTCATTTTTAAATTCAAGATGTTGTTCAACATGTTATTCACCAAACATTAATGTTAAATTTATATGTTTGTGGTTATGTTGTATTTGATGGCTAACTTTAATGACATTATTTGTAAATCATGGGCTATTGTTCCAAATCATCTTAAGAAATATTCCAAAATGTGTTGTAATTATTTCATATACAAACCTTACCATTTTTTTCTTGAACATCTTTTTATTCATTTTATGAAGTAGCTTGGTGACAATATTTTTTAAAAAAATTCATGGGGTGACAAAAAAAAACATTATTAAATCAATTTTTTATTTTCAAATGTTTTGAATGGTCAAATTGAATGAACACTAACTTGTTTATGAACATTTGTCATATGTCATAAGAGTTGTAATAGTCCATTGCATATTTGAAATGTGTTAGTTGAATATTATTTGCAATCATCTTTTTTACAAAATGATAGCACAAATGCCTACATGGAATTTAGAAAAGATGATTGAAAATCTTTTTTTTTGCAATTTGAATCAACACCTTATATTTTTCTTGATGGTCAAAGTAGTCATTCAAAATAATATAAAAATGAAAATTTTAAATTTTTAAAAAGTTGTTTGTTTGTTTGTTCAAGTTATTTATGATGTACAATGTAATTCATTAGTTTTTTAAAAAAAAATTGTCACTTTTTTTGCATCAATTATATACAATTTTTCATTGTGAAATCATTATTTTTCAAATGATCTCACATTTCTTTGTAAATTTAGAACAATACATTGAAATTGTCTTCTTTTTTTCAATTGAATTTTAATGATGAATTCATATTTTTAGAAAAATAAAGTCCATGGCATAGTCCTCCATGTACAATTAAGTATCAAAAGTAAATAGTTGAAAGCTTGATGGTTGGTAATAATGATATTAAAAAAGTTTTGATGAATTTTTTTCATCAAGAAGGTGATTACAAAGGATTTGCATTCATCTAGTTATAACATGAATTAGTTGCATACTCACATAACAAATTTCGACCAAATGCGTGAAAATGGGATAAAATGAGCCAACAAGGTTATTTAAAAAAAGAATAGCATGTTTGTTACCCAATTTTTTTTTTTCATACAAATGAATTTTTGAACAAATGTTTTTGCAAATTGTTACAATAAATGCTTATAATTGTTCAAGTACATGACATGTCTTTTTGTTTATAATTTTTGAATGAATATGAATTGTGAAAAGTGTGCTAATTTTTTGTAAATTTAGTATTTCATTTTTTAAAATGATAACAATTTCAAATCATAATCAAAAAATTATTTTTAAATTTTTTATGTTTTCTTCTATAATAAACTACAACTTATTTGAACACATCATCTACATTAAACCCCATTTATATGTCATAAATGACTTTTGAAGTTTTAAAATTTTGGATCAATTTTGGAAAGTTATTTGAATTTTTACATTTTAAATTTCCACATATTTTAAGGTATGAATTTTTTTTGAATGTGGTTAATAGGTTTTTATTTTCTTAATTTTTTTCCTATCAATTTTGTCTTATTATATGAATCCTTTTTATAGTCATTTGCAAAATTGATTCCTTATGATGTAATAGGTGTTCACTTTCAAGGTCCTAAATCGCAATTTAAACTTATAATTTTATCAAATGGATTTTTGATTTGAAGTCCTTGACATTCATATGAATGAAAAAACAACAACTTGCCATAATTGCTATGGTTTTAAATGGTAAAATATAAATATTTCTTCAATTTTGATGTTTTTATTCTTCATTAGACATTCTTTTTGGCTTGTTTTATTGTGACTACACCTAAATAAAATTATGTAAACCAACATTTCTATAACTTGTAAAAAAAGGGTGATGGTACTTATGAAATAAGCTTTGGATGTTATTTCTATTTCTTGCATGTTAAGTTTTTTAATGAAATTGAAAATATTGCCTTTTCAATAACCTCTTCATTCAAGGTCATGATGGAAGGCATATCTTTTTCTTGTGGCTTCGGGATTGCCTTCAAAGCATATAGGTTCACATCATCTTCATCCAAAAATAATTTTGTGTGAACTTTCATTATTGTGGTCAATTCTTCCACATTTAAAATGACATTTTCCTTTTTGAAAATTTGCATTTTTTCTTTCATCAACAAAACTTGTCATTAGTTGAATGAAATGTTAATCATCATGAATCTTTTCATTCCAATACTTCCAAGCACGTGCCCTCTTCAACCATGACATTCTCAAAATCATTGGATCATGCTTCAATTCCATTTTAAAGGACGTGAAAATCCAAGATGATTGTGATTCAAAAATTGAAATGCTAACCACAACGATAACTCTTTATGGCTTCACCTTTTGCTTCATAGTCATTCTTTTACATAGCACTTGAATTGACGGTCACATAGAAACCCCAATGTTTCCATTGCAACAACTATCACAATATTATGGGCACATAATGAGGGAGTAAAAATTCATAGGTCTTCAAATCATAATGGTCAAATGACTTGAAATACAATTTAATCTTCATTATGTTTTTAATAAGACATATAACAAAGTGTTTTATAAATGATGTCTACATGAATCAGCAAAAAGTTTGGCTCATCCAAACATTACTAGTGATTATTCTTCTAGTTTAAAATGATAAAAACCATATTTAAAACATACCAAAGGAATCAGCTCAAGAATCAGACCATATAATTAGGCTTTTGCTAAAACTGAAATCAAAACCAAAATTAGACATGTGAAGAAACAACTCTTGAAGAAAGGTTCTAATTCTATAGTTAGGAAGTGAATTTTTTTGAAGAGTTCATAAAGATAGGATTTTAATTCATTGTAGAACTATGTAACTGTGCAATCCCCATTTTTAATTCATTCTACAAACCCATACCTATACAATCTTCAGTTGTGAGAAGTGTGTAGTGTACACGGATCCAGACCTATGAGGATTTTGGCAAGTCCAGAGGTTCTTGCCAAAACCAGAACCACAGGGTTAAAATTTTGAACAACAGAGATCAAACCTGCACCCAAAGAAACATGCCAACTACACAACACTGGTTTCAGTGACCACATCGCTTATAATCATTGTCTGGAACACTAATTATAATACTTGCAATCATTCTCTGACCCATCTGGGTATTTTGTTTTCTCATGGATTCCACTGGCCTCTCTCCTAGTAGTGGAATCTTAGAAAGATGTACCCAAAGCTTTGCTGTTTGTCATTTCTAGTCACCATTTAGATATTTTACATAAATTGTGTATCAACCCAAATCTCCCACAATTGGATCCGATGTAAAGTGACAGGTGTGACACTCTGTTGTTGGGCAACATTATTTTGCTGCACAAGTTGCTATTTTTCTCAACAGTGTTGTCACAGGGTAAAAAGAAAACAGTTTCTTCAAAACTTACTGGAGTTTGAGTAGTACCTTTGCTTTCATGACAAGTAGATAAAATCTTCATTTCCTCTTGTACTTCAGTGGTGCCTTTGGGTTGGTGACCACTGCTGCTGAGCTTAACCAGTTGTGGTCAAAATCAGGATGGTCACATTCAAATCTCTTCCTCTTTGAATGATCTTCTCTTCTGTTCTTGAAATTCAAGCAAAATATGTGTTCACAGAGGATTCAAATGAACAACAAAAAAGATCAATAGCAAGTTTTTGTATTGTTTGTGATAAATCAGCAATTGCTGTCTACTGTAGCAAGCATCATTATGCACTAAAGAATTTACATAAGCATGTTATAAATCAAGTTACATTATGTGTGACTTGCTCAAGTTCCACTGAGGTTATGGACTGTTCTGCCACCGCTTCCAAAGCATCTGCGTGCACATCTGTCTTGCCCTCTTCAGGAGTCCTGAACTCTGTAGTTTGCTCTATCAAATCTTGTTGGATTTCACTCTGGTTCACAAGTGACGTGTTGGAATTGGCAGCAACAATTGTGCTGCTTTGCCAAGTGCATGAAAACTGCCACACCGATGCACAATTCTCTTGCACTGCAAACATCCCACCAGATAGTCCAACAGATGAATATGTCTTCCTGTCAGATGCATTTTTAACAGTTTGTACATAACTGTGTCAAAGTGTTGCACTCCTGAGCTTTTCCTTCGTAGCATGGAAAAGTTTTTCATGACATCATCAAAAAATGCAATTGGACTTAAGAAAGCTGCAGAAGTTTTGGAATAGATAGCAGTCAAGCACACCTCCTTTTCCAGAACTGTCAAAGTTATTTCTTTGCTCTTCATCTTCAAACTCCAAGCCTAATCGTCGGTGCCCAGATGAAGTTACACCCAATGGTAGAGTGGGATGAAATCCAAACCCATTCACTGTGTCTGCAATTACCATGTCAGACTCATTCCCTCTAAGTACACTACTTGCAACGTATTTTTGTTTGCACTAAGAAAGTTGCTCCCAAAATGGTATCAAGAACTGGTCATACCTGATGCTGCCTGGAAGCTAGAGATCCATTCCCCTGATTGCAAGTCATAGATGTGAACATATCCATCCTGTACCCAAACATAGATGAACATCACAGACGGCAAATATACTACCAAAGAAGAACCAATTGATTATCATGACATCAGGCTAATCAGCAAACTGTGACATTGGAGAATATGTTACCTGGCCACCAGTACCCAGATGCCGACCACATGGCTCAATGTCAAATGCTATTCGCTGGTTTGTATCTGCTGTTATTCTAGGCAACCTGTACTCCATGATAATATGCACAGTTTCAAGTTAGGATGACAAGGGCTGTACCAAGTATTCACAACAGTAGTACAGATATTCTATCAACCATTAACCATAGACAAAGTGTGCTACAAGCTACTGTGATGGAATCAATAACCAATGGACCAAACTAATAGGAACTGTGGTAGTACCATCATGCAGATCAACGAACAGACATGCTTACTTGTAGACTATCCCGGCAGTGTTGCGAACATCCCAGCACAAAATGTAAGAGTCCTTCTCAATCATCCAACCACATCAAGAGAAATTACAGGTATCATACCAACCCTCAGACACTTTACACAGGGCTGCCTACTTCTTTGAGAGAGACACCCAACAGGGCTAACATTGAATACTGTGACTTTCAGATCCACATGGAACCTTTGTTACTCCTAAAGACTCTGGCAGAAATGTGATGTTGGTACATCTGAAACCTTAGTGATCATCAGCCCACCATACACATTTTTTTTCCTCAAACTGATTATCACATACATAACTAAAATACCAAGAATCCAACATGTGACATTTTTGAAACACTAGACATCCATATCTAGAAGTATGGGAACAGTTTTTGCTAGCAGCCATATATCGCCTCTCATTACCACTGGGTATAACTGGTAGATAAGTATGCTTGTACAAGAGTCAAACCCTACTTAATGCAGTAACATAGAGCCACAACCCAAGTATGTATGGTTGAGATAGTACCTTACGACCACCAGTGTAAAGATAATTTCCATCTTTTGAAAACATGACCTGTGAATCAAGAACAATGTAGCCCGCTAACCACCCATCAGAACAGTAGTACTTGACAAACATTAGTACATAACTTGCCATGGTCTACAGTATAGGGTGATGCTTCCGTTGAACAAGGAATGCACTTTCCTGTATGAGGATTCAGTATTATACCAAAGAACTGAACAGTTGAACTGGTGATGTCCAGGTGGATTCCATCAATTCACACAACAGAAAACCTACATATAAAAATCATGTTTCAATTGACAATTTGGTTGCATTTCAATACCTGTCAATGCTAACAAAAAAAGGCAAGAGAAAGTCTTACTTGAGTGACACCACCTTCCTGTCCATGAAGCACAAACAGGAGCTCACAGTTATTCTCACTGTAGAGGGCAGTAGTTCTGTTGTATGATCCAGCTGCCAATAGACCTTCTGTGCCAGGACTGAAAGCCAGGCATGATATTATACCTGCCAAGAATTACCACAGTGTGTTGCATTCATCTAACTGTTGTTCTAATTTTCTTCAACTGAACTTATGTATGCAACTCTGTAACAAGCACATATTCTGTCACTGGCTGCTCTGAACAAAAGCTGTGCATCTGATTCACATCCTCCTCCCATTGAATTCTCTTCTAAATCTTCAAAATGTAGAGCGTTCTTGTTGACAGATTTTGTATGTCAGTTCACAATTGATCTATTGAGCTTCAATCTGCACAAAGAGCAGTGCAGATGTACCTGTCTGGCCATCTTTTGTCTTGGTTAAAGTGGAGTATTGTGAGAATTCTTTTCCTGGACGAGCAATGTCAAAAACCCTAAGGGTTTTGTTGTAGCCACAGTACAACCTGCATAAAATAATGGTCTCAACATGAAGCATTGTGTAAATAAAACATACAAATTCCACCAGAAGTCTTACTAGAAACACTGATAGCTACTCAATTAGGTAGGTGCAAACTAGAAGTATTCTAAGCCATCAAGAGAAAGGACAAACCAGAAAACCTTCTACCCTGGTGAGCACCATCAAGACAGCTTCCTAGAACCAAAGAAGAAGTAGAAAATACCCAACTAAACAGAACAGAAAGAAAGACATTGCATGCCTAAATGTCCTTGTCTTCTAGTACATATATGAGCAAGGTGAGATAGCTGAAGCTTACTTAGAACCTGTGGGGTTGAAGGCAATGGAGTATGCTGCTGCAATTTCATCCATGGCATCATATGCTCTGTATGTGCATCGTAGCTACAACCACACAATTACAAAACAGTTGTCAACTTATTTTTCCTGTTTTCTCAACCACCTGTTGCTACAACGGAAGCATCTACTAATGTCTGAGGGATTTCTTGTGTGACACCTCATTTATTCTTCACAAGCACTAAGAAACTACACACTGTCACTAGAAACTTGTGAAGGTGCCCAAATACAAATGAAACACAGGACAAATGTGTGGCACAGAGTTGTGACACTGCATAGAACTTGGATAGGAGAATTAGGTTGAGAGGGCACATGAATCACAGAGGATATGGACACACCTCTCCTGTTACTGCATCCCAAAGGTGCACAGGATGATCTCTTGTTGATGCAGCAAAACAACAAGTAGCAGCATCTGCGTTTTGTTGTGCACTCAATGTCAGAATCCAGGAACACCCCAAAATGTTGATCTCATGGACTGGAGTGTGGAAACAAATCCAGCAAACAAATGCTAATGGTAACCAATCGATGCTTTAAACCTCCAAAGAATGTACTGTGTCAACACATTGGGAGAACTTGACCATTAACCTTGGAATTGAAACAGCATCCTCATTCTTTGAAATATGATGCTTGATCAACCTTACTCTTAAAAACCTTGACCCTAGAATCAACCCTGTATGCTCAGATCTGGCAGAGTACAAAAGCATTTCCAATGACCTACTTAGTGTTACAGATCAGTGAATTCAAATTGCATGTGTCCAGGCACCTGAAGCAAGCATGTAAGGATACCAGCAGAAGTCGTAAACTGTCTCCCCTTCTGGCACCATTATTGCAGCTGAAAATGAATCTGCCACTCCCACATTATCCCTCAGAATCACACAAAGTGGACAAATGCATGTCTCTGGGCTTTTGTTGATATCTACTTCAATTCACAAGCAAGCCCTTTTAGGCATTTACTGAAATAGAACAATGCAATCTTCATCAAGTTTTGTAGCACACACACAAGGGAGGCAATGATATGAAGTGAAGAGAGATCAGTAAGCAACAACCTAGATTACCTTCATTCTCCATTGTAGCCTGAGTTTTCTGGGTTTCTTGAAGCGTGTCACTTGGCCTGCATGTTCCCAAATTCAACAGATCAGACTTCTTCCACTTGTACTTCCCTCATTTGTCACTGCATGTTGTTGTATTTTCTGAGGATTATTATTGCTATAAGCATATGTTCCTAGTTGAAAAAATCCTCTCTTTATCCAGCTGAAAAGCTCTAAAAAAACCAAAGAAGCAGCACATCAAAACTTTCAAATGAGCAGAAAAAGAAAGAAAGAATTTTCAGCCAAAATGATGCAATTCCTGAAGCAAGTAAAGAAGATGGCAAGAAAAATGTACAAGTCAAAAATGCGAAGGCTGTTGTCATCACTATTAGTTAGGAAACACGACCCATCTGGAGACCTGCAGAAATTCACAACACAGCATTGCACAGAAAGGCTTGAGATAACCCTAGCCAATGAACTTTCAGCCCATGCCTTTGTGTTTGTGACAATGCTCCTAGCTTAGGGTTTAAGCCTCAAGAAAGTCCCAAATTGCTTCTAGAAAAGGAATAGTTTCACAAATGACAAAGTTGAAGCAAGTAAGAACATCCCCAATACACACTGCTACAACAAACTACAAAACAAAAATCCAGGGCATAACAAAAGTCCACAACACAGCAGTACACAGAAAGTTAAGATGACCCTAGCCTATAAACTTTCAGCCCATGCCTTTGCGTTTGCCACAATGCTTCTAGCTGAGGGTTTAGGGTTTAAGCCTCAAGAATTCCCAAATTCCTTCTGGAAAAAGGAACTATTCCACACATGGCAACATTGAAGAATGTAAGAACATCCCCAATACACACTGCTACATCAAGCGACAAAGTGAAAAATGCAGGGCATTTGGACACAGAGGTTCTCCTCATCTTTAACAAACCACAAATGGCACCAATTCTAGCATTCAGAATCCTCCTGAAAAGAATTTTTCATATTCTATCAAATGCACATTTAGTTCTATTATTTCCTGTTGATTCCCCTTCCAAATTCAAAACACTACATATCGTATGAGAACAAAGACCAAAGGGAAACCCTACCACTTGACGCCCTTGAAGAAGTTGTTGGAAGAGGAAGCATTCGATCGAAACTGGTGATGAAAATGATACAAACGAGTTGGTGTTCCCGTCAAGTCGAGCACAGGCCAATAATAATCTTCACTGCACGATTCCACATTGCCGGATCCGAGCTCCATCTCTCAATCTTTGCGTTTGTCTTTTCCGAAATCGCTCGCTCGTGTCGTCTTCTTCATCAGTCCAAGCCACCTCTTCAAACCCTAAAATCCCAGGTCCCAAACCAATCCAGATCCCCAAAACTGAGGTCCGCAAACCAGAAGTCAGGTCAGCAGAGGGTTTACCCCAACGGACAAGATTGGAAAATCGAGGTGCCGATTTTCTTTCCCCAAATGTGATTGAGGTCTGGGGACCTCACTTTTTCCTTTATTTAATTTTTAATGGGGGTTTAGTGTTTTTTAAAAAATTTAGTTAATTTTTTTTTAAGGGGTATTTTTGGTGTTGTAATAGGGAGCGTATTCTGCACAATAATCAGCACTTTTCATGTGGATCAGTTTGTGCCAGGTGCTGACTAAAAACTACTTGGCAGCCTATTCTGCACAAAAAAAGATCAGCACTATTTATATGGATGAATGTACCTGTGCCAAAAAAGGTACATAAGAGCCTATTCTGCACAATATCAGCACATTTCACATTGGATGAATGTCCCTGTGTGGTGGCTGACGAAAGTACATGGAAGCCAATTCTGCACTAGTAATCGCAATTTTATATGTGTATAAATGTGCATTTGCCGATCTATTGGCAGAATATCCTGAGGTAACAGATTATGCAACCTGTAATATACCGAGGTGGAAGATTATGAATTTCTGTAATATACAGAAGAGAGCGCGCGGTCTTTCTCTCGCTCCTCTCTCGCTCGCTCGCTCTCTTCTCTTCTCTCTCTCTCTCAGCTTGGCGATGAGGATTGCTGATATTGTGCGCGACTGTTGTTGGGGTTCATGATCGATCGAGTACAGTTAACTGCTGCTGGGGACGGGTGGTGGTTGCTGTATAAGTAAGGAAGTGATGGCGGAGAGAGAAAGAGAGAGGAAAAGTTGTTACTGTAAGTGGGTATATTTTGGGATGTCCGTGGACTTCGGAGGATGCGCGTGAACAGACGTGAAGAGAGCAGCGCAGAAGCATAGTAGTGATGACGATGATGATGATGAGGATGATGCTGATGGAGAGGAAGGGTGCCAAAAGCGACTTGTATAACTGCCAGCGGTTGAGCCAACGCTTGGAGTTCTTTCTCTTTTTGTTGTTGTTGTTTTTGTTCTGTTTTTTCCTGTTGTGTACCGGTTCAGACTTTTGCAGCTGCTGCTGCTGCTGCAGCACACACACAGACACACACACTTGCTGTTCGCTCTTGTTGCTCTTGGAAGCCCCGCTCGATGCACAACACAAAACACCACCACCTCCTTGGAAAATTCAATATACCCATCCAAACAAAAAAAAACCTTCACAGACGTGCACGAGTTTAATCACCCATGATGTTGAACTGCAAACTGAGTGATGCTTTGTGAGGCTGCTGCTGCTAGCCTGCCAACTTCACTGCAATCATGTGCTGAATTCAACAAGACTCTAAGATCACAGATGTAGATTTGTTCCTTTAGATTTACTGTCTGTCTCACGGAATTGTGGCTCAGGCAGAAAGATTCAAGCAGAAAACCCAAATGATGATTTCACAAGCAAGCCTGAACTAGAAGCAATGTTTGACATCCAAGCTCAAGCAAGCAAGCAGCTCAATGAGTTTGGAAAGCAGCTGCCAAGCGACACCAAGCTGAAGTCCTCTGCACAGACCAAGAGCTGCATGGAGCAGTAGCAGCACCACCCACCCACCCAGCAGCAGCATGATGATGGTGTGATCCAGAATCATCTGATGTTGCAACAAAAGGGGAAGTGTTGAAAACTTGGGTGTGGAGATATGATGTCGTCGATCATCGTCGACGAGGAAGACTCGGAAGAAGCAGCAGCAGCAGAATCCTCAAAACCCAGGATGTCGATCCCTGACGAGCCTTCATCTTCTTGTAGCAGTATTCTTGCAGCACCTGAGCGTGATCGGCGCATGATCGCCTCTTCTTTGATCATTGATCTCCAGGCTCATCATCATGATCATGTGCACTCCCCCGACCCTAATCTTCTTCTTCCTCCTTCTCTGCTTCCTCCTGCCGCCGTCTCTGATCTCCCTCTCCGCGAAGACTCGTGTCTCTCAATTCATGGTCACAATCCGAGGAGGAGTCGGAGTCGAGGAGTGACAACTTCTTGGCGACCACCAGTGGCTTGTTCTTCTTGTTCTCGTTCTCGTTCTTATGATGTTGCTGCTGCATGCATGCAGCCTCCTCCTCCACGTCCACTAGTGCAATGGAGTAGTTTGCCATCGGTAGCTGCGATTGCTTCTTGTAATTCTGCAGCAGCAGCTCGCAGCAGCAGCTTCTTGTGGGATCATGATCAGCATTCTGCTCCTCGACCCATTCCTCGAGCAGCAGTGCCCACTCAGGTCATTTCTGTGACACCCTTCCCTTCTTTGTCAGTTTCCACCACCACAAGACTCTCGGCCCTCTTTCACTCCCTCCAAGGCTCCTCCTCTTCCTCTTCCTCTGGCGGCAGCAGCAGCAGCAGCTCATCATCTACCCCTCAGTACTCCTCCTCCTCGCCACTGCAACTCTCGTCTCAAAGTGCTTTCAGCTACATGACATCGATGTCGTCCTCCGAGGCTACAGTTCTCATGCGACCTTGTTCAAGATCTTCTTCTCACACTGCCAAGAAGCTCGCAACCTGCCGGCATCAAATATTGCAAGCTGCAGCAACAGCTTCTTCTTCGCGTGATCAGACATCCGCCGTGCCCACTCTTGCAGAACCGCGGGCCGCCGAGAACAATATACTTGAGGAAGACTGTTTCAAGCAACAAGCTGTACAACAACAACATGGTTCGACTCTTCTGCAAGAAGAAGACGAAGAAGAATCTGAACACTACAGAGATGACGGGCGTGAGCTCGAAGGTGGAGGAGGAGAAGCAGTAGAAAACAGCTTCCATCCTTCAGAATTTGGTGATCTGATTGCAGAATCACCGACGCCTGGAGCTACATCGATGCGTGCAGTAGGTCAGACACTCGATCCAGGGATCAGCATTCCAATTGCTGCAGCAAGTCCAGGAGCTGAAAACAACGCTGCTGAAGCAGCTGCAGGAGTTCTTGCTCATGATGATGATGATGATGTTATTTTTGCTGCTGCTGCTGCAAATTGTAGAAGAAGAAGCTGCTGCTGCCATGGCTTCTTACAATCTCAGATTCCAGCTCCTTGCGAATCTCCAGAAAGTACGTCTAGCTGGTTGCGGCAGCAAAGGACTCTGCACTGTGTGCTGGAGACGACGACCTCTGGGCCCATGAGTGCTGCAGAACCACTGAACTTGCACTCATCATCATCATCAGCAGCAGCAGCAGCTGACATCGTCGTAAGCAGCAGCTCCTCGGTGTCTGAATTTTGTAGTAGTCAGATCATCCAGGGAAGTTTGGATCAACAAGAGCATGTGCAGCAGTCCCATGGCTCAGCAACTCATGAACTCGACAAGCAGCTGGTCATAAACGTTGCCGCAACTTCAGACGACAACAACAACAACAAGACTTTCCCACATTCATCACAGCAGCAGCAGCAGCAAAGTCTTGCAGGCAGGGTGAAGGGACAATGGGGTTGTGCAGAAGATAGAATCGTTAGTAAATTGGTGAAGCGTTATGGCACCAGACGCTGGTCCCTCATCTCCACGTTCCTGGCAAGTGAGTCAGTCTCCTTTTGCATCACCTTGCTCACTGCAATGCTCTCTTTGTCTTCTTCGTCATCACCATCTTCATCATCATCATCTTCGTCTGTTTCTTTGGTTTTTTTTTTTCCCCTTGTTTTTGGATTTGAGTTTCTTCATGGAAAGTTTTTGTGTGTGTGTGTGTGTGTGTTTCGTTGAAGGGTTCTTGACGGATTTGATGTTGGTGCTTAAAAGTCCAGACAATAAATACAGTTTTGGTTTCTATGTACAAGGTAAAGCTGCAATGCAATGAAATGAGTATGTGTGTGGGTGTGGGTGTGTGTGTGTGTGTTTTTGTTGTTGTTGTTGTTGTTGGGGAGAGGAGGAAATTTACAGATCGGTCAGGCAAACAATGCAGAGAGAGATGGGTGAATCATTTGCAACCCAACATACGCAAGGAGTGCTGGACCAGTGAAGAAGAAGAGCTTCTTGTCCATGCACATTCCACTTTTGGAAACAGATGGTCTGCCATTGCTAAGGTAAGCAAACTGTCATGTGTGTTTGTATGCGTGTGTGTGTGTGTGTGTTGTTATCTTGAGGATTTCTCTAGTCTCTTGCACCCCACCACTGGTCACCCATTTCATTTGTGTGTGTGTGTGTGTGTGTGTGTGTCTCTCTCTCTCTCTCTCTCTCAGATTGCACCCCACCCACCATATTATTCCTCACACAAGATCACCTTCTCTGCTTCACTCTCTCACATCACACACACCAAAGAAATCTGCCACAATCCTCCAAAGAAATCTGCCACAATCCTCCAAAGAAATCTGCCCCAATCCTCCAAACAATCTTGGCCATTTCATAACTTTCTTCCTGGAATTGTGGATATATTTTTGTCTAAAAGTTCCCTTGACCATTTTGCTTGGGATTTTTTAAAAATTTTAATAGCAAAATGGCGAGTATATCCCACCCAAAAAAATCACTGGTTTCATGGTTTTTATTTATTTATACCTGTCAATTTTGTGATTTAGCCACACTGGCCATCCTCCACAAGAGGAATTAGCCAAATTTGGCTACCAGTACCAGAGAAAAGTTTTTTTTTTTTTTTTTTCTTTCCCCAAACTGCCTTATATGCTGACTTACTTTTACTTTTACTTTTAATTTAACGCTGACAACATACAAGAACCTTCAAAGTATATTCTAAATATGGGGAATTGTCATAAAATATATGGTGATTTTGTGGTTTTTTTTTCCCCCTGAAAAGTCATTTGTGGCAATCATGGACAAGAGGAATTTAGCCAAATTTGGCTACTGGTCAGAGAGGAAAGTAGAAAAACACTCTCTCAAGAAACAACTTGAAATTTCAGTTTCTCTGTTGCTCTCTCTCTTTCTCTCTCTCACAACAAAATCAAAGACATTTTTGGATTGTTGAGTTTTTTTTACAATATTATAAAAATAATTAATTAATTAATTAAAATTTAAATTTAATAAATTTATTTATTTTATTAATTTAAATTATTTCTTTAAAATTTTAAATAAATTTAAAAAATAAAATTTTAAAGCTTGATGGGTGTTTTTTTTTGGGCAGATGTTACCAGGTAGAACAGACAACTCAATAAAGAATCACTGGCATGCTGCTCTGCGAAAGAAGGTAAAGGATATAGGCCCTTAAAGAACCACCACCCTTTTTCTTTTCTTTTTTCCTTTGCAAACATAATAATAATAATAATAATAATAAAAAAATAAAAACTCAAGTTTTCTCCTTTGCAGTTTGAGTTCAATACAAAATAATAAATGAAACTTCCAATTGCTGCAAATAGATCACAAGAGTATATTATTATTATTATTATTATCATCACTAATTACTATAATAATTTATTATATTCCTAAGGATAATTTTTTTGGGTTTCAATTTTGGTGTTTACTATTTATCGTAGAAGTACAATAGAAACGGGGGCAACTTCAACACATGTTTGTCGAATAATTAATTAATTAATTAATTAATTAGTTTTGAAAATTCAGTGTCAAAAAAAAAACATATATCCTTGAATATTTCAAAAAATTCTTTACTTTCCTTCACAAAAAAATTTTTTTTTTGGGGAAAAAAATTATTTTCTTTAAAATTTCAACATTTTTGTAAATAATATAATTAGTGTCCAAACCGGTGTTGTGCAAGTATTGGAATATACACTTACTAGACTGGGCTTGGTATGTCTAGAGGGGAGGTAGATCTTAACACTTTCCATAGGAATAAAAGAGAAATAAAAAATTGAAAGTGTTAAAATCAAGCACTTGTCGAGATTCTCAATAGCCAGAATTCCACCAAAATTTAAAGAAAAATTTCCAGATTTATATTACATGGTTCAAATAGATAGCCAAAAACATAGAAGGATGTTTTAAAAATGTTTACTTTCATATTTAGCTTGTTGTTGTCAAATTTGGCTAAATCTTCTTATGGATAATCGCCACTTCGGCTACTAATTGCAAATTTGACTCATGACAAAACATTGAAGTCCTCTCTCCCTCCACAGGATCGACATGGGCAACAAATGCGGCCACCCAGTGTGCTAAGAGAGTACATTCAAAAGAAGACTGCATCAGGAGCATCACGGATTATTAGTAACTCCTTCTCGAAGAGAGGAGCCACCACATTGGTTGCAACAACAGCAGCAGGAGCAGCAGTTCTTACCTCTGTTGATGCAGATGTAGATGATGATGATGATGATGCTCATGAATTATCAACACCTTCTTGGCCTCCGAATGAAGCTTCTTCTGCAACTACATTCAAAGATTTTGTTGACATCAAGTCTTCAACTAATATAATTCAGAGGAGTTATTGATTCAGATGATGAGTCCAAGGCCTCGGCAAGTTCAACAGAATCCATTTGATCGTCTTATGACTGTCATTCTACCCAGTAATCTTGGAACTAGAAGAGGAGGAGGAGGAGGAGGAGGAGGAGGAGGTTCTTGGAGTCTTCTTGACTATGCGTCTGCAAAAATCACTAATGATTTGTACTTTTTTACAAAGTGTTTGTGTTTCACATCAAAAAGCATATCAGCTCTGCAACAACACAAACTTCCATAGCTACCAAAATTTCACAGAAAATCTGTTGCAGCAAATGGGTGTTACTGTTTCAGATCAAAACATGATCTCAGATGTCTCACCATAACAGCAGACTTTCACAACTACACATTTTGACAATTTGTTGCAGCAGATTGGGTTTGTTTGCTTCATATCGAAGCATAATATCATATGGTCATAACATGCACCTTCATAACTATTACAAATTGGACAACTTGTTGTGGCAGATGGATGGGTTTGTTTCAGATCCAAAGCAGATTGACTCGCCCCATAACATTGAACCTCCACATGTCCAAACTTGATAAATTTGTGTACAATAATCGTGTGTTTGTGTGAATTGTGAGGTTTTTTGGGGTTTTGCTTTAGAGTAGAGATTTCTGCAACATGTAGTATATTGCCAATTTGCACCAAATTTTTGGGATTCACCTTTAGAAATTTAGTACCCCAATCCAATATGAAAATAGAGATATCTATCTATTGAGGAAGGGAGTTTGTTTGTTTAGGATTTTTAGGGTTTAGGGTGTAGAGTTTGTTTGTCAATTGTTTGTCATGTTGAGATATCCCAAACCATTGATGCCTCCTGTGGCACTCTTGGTGCCATTGGAAAACCTCAATGAGAAGAGAGATGCACCGAGGTGGTTTCATAATGTTTAGACTTCTGATGCAAAAGTTGGTTGAATGTTGATGATTTTTGTCATTGAAAATTCAATAAGATCAGAAGTTGGAGCATGCTTTCTTTCACTAGTGTTGGAAAGCCCTCAATGAGTAGGATTTTGTGGAATTTTGTATTTTTTAGACCTAAGGTGTTGGGGAATATTTGGATTTTATGGAAATAATTTTGTATTTTCTAGACCTAAGGTGTTGGGGAATATTTGAATTTTATGGAAATAATTTTGTATTTTTTAGACCTAAGGTGTGGGGAATATTTGGATTTTATGGAAATAATTTTGTATTTTCTAGACCTAAGATGTGGGGAATATTTGGATTTTATGGAAATAATTTTGTATTTTCTAGACCTAAGGTGTGGGAGATATTGAATTTTATTTTAGTATTTAGTCATCAGAAATTGAGTTAAAAAAAAATTCCAGTTTTTAATGAAAATTAAATTTCAGACCATTTTCTATTTCAAAATTCATTTAATTGGACCAGTGGAATTTGGCACATATCACACTAAGTCATAGTTATAAAATGAAAAATCATCAATAACCGAAAAATGGAAAATTTAAAAAAAAAATCTAAATAGGTGGGAAAGCCAGCAGCCAACCAGCCTTCTGCTGGTTCCATTTTTGGTGCAATTAGTTTTTAATGTGAATCGACGGTGGAGAGCACGCTTCGGAAGTGAATCGACGGTAGAGATTGGTAGAGCCCAGTACCACTTAACGGGGTGGCGCCGAGCCCGGTACGTTAATTCCTAGGTAGTCTTTGCAAACCCTAAAACCCTAAACCCTAAACCTGACTGAGTCTTCTTCTCTTCTTCCGTCCACTCTCTGGATCTTCTGCTGGAACACGACGTGCGTGGGATCCTGGAGGCATCATCATCATCATCAGCAGCAGCAGCATCACGACAGCACTTTCACTAGTGTAAAGTGAAGCGAGGACAAGGATCTTGTGGAGCTTTTGTGAAAAAGGGGACCGACAGATCAATCGTGGTATGTGCCCTTTCCTTCTTCACTCCTGTTCTTTTCCGCACACCATCTCTGCCTGAAACCTCATCACAGAATCATGTGTCAAAGGGATACTTGTATATCCAGAAATCCTTGTCACAAGAAAGCAAATCCTGGATAAGGATTTGCAACAAACCTGACTGATGCTGTCCGTGATGTGGTGTGGTAAGTTTACGGAGGGATGGGATTTGACGCACAACATACATGCTGGATGTTGTGCACCAACAAACACTGGAGGGGACACGTCAAAGGCATTCCAACGGTTGATGTGGACAATGTGTGCAACAAACTTGAGGTTTAGGGTTTAGGGTTGATATGGACAGTGTTTGCAACGATTGAGGTGCGGCTCAACAGCCAATTGTATAACAACAACCACATGCAATTGTGTTTTCTCTCTCTCTCTCTCTCTCTCTCTCTCTCTCTCTCAAACACAAGTGAAGAGTGCAGTCGTACTACTGCATGGAAAAACCTGCTTTCCACTAATCTGCTGAGATTTTGGTTTCTGGATACATCTCTTTTGCTGAAGAAACTGGAATTCTTGAGAATTGAGGAAGGATTTCTGTTGTAGATATGTCTGAGAGCTTTTGGGTTTTATGATCTGCCAGGAGTAGAAGACAGGAGGGCAAGGTTATTCATTGCCAAGTGGTGCAGTGTACCTGTTCTGAGGTTGCTGCTATGATCACAAGAGCTGTCCTGAGATCAGGCACATGCTTTAGAAGCCACTGCTGCCACCTATATATCCACCACTCATTAATGAGTGCCGGATGGTCTTGTACAAGAAGAAGCTGATGCAAAGCACAATTCCAGACATGATCTTCCTGCATTGTGCAGACTTGGTAAGCACTAGGACATTTTGGTTTGGAATACCAGGTTTTTATAATGCAGCTCATCCTTGAAATCCATAAACCCTAGATGGCAGCTTCATTGAGAGGGGAGTGTGGGGGACTGCAGCAAAGAATGGAACATACTTGACACTTGTGAAGGATGGAGCACAAGGCAATGATGGATTGATGAGCTTGTCAGGGTGGATTTGCGAGGGATTAAACCTCAGCAACTTGAAGAGAATTGGCAAGTTTCTCACATCCTTGCCACTGCTTCTTGTGCAACATGTGTGTTGAGTGTCTTTCACTGTCATGTTTGCAGCTAGGATTTTGGTTCTGAAACTTGGAAGACTTTGCTGAAGAAGGGAAGGAAGCCATTTCCTTCTTCTGCAACTGATGAATTCTTCTGTGGCAGGAATTGGTCATATGTGCTGCTACTTTCTTTTCAACAAAGAATTGTATCTTTGATGTGGAGGTTTTCAACAAAACCTGCAGTCTGAAACTAATGATGATAATGATGATGATGATGAACAGGATGGATCCAACAAACCATCTGAAGTGCTTCTATCTTAAGAAGGCAAGGAGATTTTGTATCAAGATTTTGGGCAAAGATGGTGGCGACTCAATTCTGAGGAAGAAAGCATGAAAGTGCCAACAACCAATGCTGCTGATTTCCCACACAATTCAAGCAGCTTGTCAGGGTTCAAGGCTGCTACTGGGGCAAGTGATGAGTGAGAGCAAGATTGACAGATACACAGCATCAATGAATTTTGCGATTCATCTCAGGATATGAGTAACAACACCTCAGCAACAAATCATACTGTTGTTGGTGAAAAGCCTCATGGAGCTTCAGTTAGGGGATCTAGAGTAGGAAAGGGGATATCTACAGAAGCAGAAGTTGGTGCATTTAGGGTTTAAGATGATTCATGGTCGAGGGTTCAAGGCTCACAGTGTGCACATTTGTGCCTGTGTCCAGGATCATATTCTTCAGTCTCCTGCTCACTCCCCCCCCCATCAAATTGATCCACAAACATCTATCTATCTATATGTTTGTCCTCCTTATATTATCCTCCTTGTTCCATCCTTTTATGGTTCCATCATTGTTCAGACTTCCCAATGATCAACATGCTCAATCCAGCAAGAAGTCTTTGAAGGTGCTTCAGACTCCCAGAACTTGCCTCATTATTTTCTTGTGGGTACCTAACTCTTCATGAACATTAGAAAGGAGACAGCAAGAACCGAAGGAAAAGATTGCAATAACTGCAACTGTCGCCGCTAAGCTCTTCTGGCACCATCTTTAAACCATCTGTTTTGGAAAATCATTCCAAGGTTTATTGTACAATGTTGAAACTCCTGTTCAATCTCCTTGATTTGTGTTAGCAAGATCTCATCTGGAGATACTGTTTTGAGCCAAAGTTTGCTTCAAACTCTGTTCTCTCTTCATATGAAATATTACAGAGAAACTGAGTCCTCTCTCTCTCTCTCCTTCCTGTTGCACTTGAGGAAGTACAAAAGTTGCAGAGTTGATGTTCTCCTGATTCCTTGTTTCACGAATCCTTAGGGAAGAACCTGAGTCCAAGTAATTAATTTCTGCCAGCAATCTTCCAGTGATGAATAGTTCAAATGCAGCAGCGGTACAGATATAATTGGTTTCGAAAATAGCTTGCCGCGATGAATCTGGTTACGAGGAATTTGATTTCGAAGACTCTTTGCTGACACGAGAATGTCTGCAGACGTACAATCTCTCTGTCTCCGGTTGTGCGCCGGATTAGCGTATGAGATATGAACTTCTTAGCAAGCGAGCGAGCAGAAGCAGCCGGAGCAGTACTTTGAGTGATCCGGAAGCAAAACTATTTCATTTTTTCTGGAAATTTCTTTCACAGCCGGCCCCCCCCCGCCGCATCATCGACACCACATGCAGCAGCCGACAGAGAAACGCAAACTACTTAGTACCTCAAGAGCCAAGGTTTGCTTTGCCTCTTTCTCTGTGTGTGTGTGTGTGTCTGTCTGTCGCTCTCTCATACATTTGCGGAAACAGAAATTTGCTTTGCTGCGCTTCCTCTTGTGGATCGATGACTGTTTTGTTTTTGTTTTTCTCCCCCGCAATAGAATCGGTTTTGTCATCGAGGAAGCTCGCTCTTTCGCTCTTCATCTAGGTTTCGAACAGCGGTGGCTTCGCAGTTTCGCGTTGGAAGGAAGGAAGGGAGGTCGGCGCTGTGGACGGCCGCAACAAAACAAAACAATCTGAAGAAGCTCCTTTGAAGAAGAAAGGTCAGATAGATCGATCGTGGCATGTTCTTTGTTTGTTGCTTCTCCTTCTCTCTTGGTAGCTACTCTACTTGTTTACAAGTAGTAAGCGTCGTCAATACAACCATTTCCCTCTCTCTGCTACTAGTGTTGTTTGATGCTCCTCCTTCTCCTTGGCGATGCTTCTTCGGAAGCTGTTTTCGGAAAACAACGACGATCTTTTTGCACGATTTTGCGGTTTGAACATCTCACGGCTTTACCGATCATCGAGACATGCTTGCAAATCTATTATGCTGTTCGTTCTCTTCTTCAGTTTTGTTCTGTAGTAGGAGTCGCGGAGCATCATCATCAGCAACCTGCAGTTGTTGTTCTCGTGGTTGTTTTGTGTATTTTGTTGTTTTCTTCGTTTTCCAAGTCTTCTTCCTTGCCATCTCTTTCTTCCCTTCCATGATCCATGATGCTATGCTATGCTATGACTACAACGGTAAGAAGTAACGCTGCTGCTGCTGGTATTGTTGTTGTTGTTTTCTTTTCATGCAGATTGCATGCAAAAGCAAATCATGGATTGATGGATGATGCTTTCCGCGGCGTCTCCTCCTGTCCTCCTCCTGCTCAACAATAGTCTTTTTCTTTTGACGACGTGACACGCAAGCAATCCGACCAAACGCGTGTACGCCGCGGTAGTGATCGTCGTTATCGTCGTGGTGCGGGGTTCAAAACCTGCGCGCGCTGCTTTGCGGTACACACTTTCTTCTTCTTCAGCTCCTTCGCTCTGACAGCCTTCCTTACGCCACTACCGCAATGGCATCATGATGACGATCATGATGATCTCCACTGCAAACAAAGAAACAATCAAACAAACAACGATCTGATTCTCAAAGTGTCCAGCAAGCGCAAATAGTCGTTAGTCTATGTACAGACAGACAGACAGATTGCGGAGATCGCGTTTTGTTGCAATTCAGGAGAATCGCGCATGTATCTGCGATGGTGATTGCCTTCGATTGTTATCGTCGTCCAGAGTTTCTGATCTGAAAGGCGACCGCTGTGCTGCAGGCTGAAACTTTTCGCAAATCGTTTTGCAAGCCGATGATGAAGGCGCCGCCGCCGCCGCCGCGTTCTTCTAGACGCTAGCTGCAAAAAACTTTTCTCAGTGAAGTTAAGGAAAGGTAAGAAGAAGAAGAGCCGTGGAGAACAAGGTGAAGGAATAATACTATGGAACAGGATGATGAAGAATTTGAGCAGCTGCTTGGGGAAATTCCGCATGTCACGTCCACGAACTCGGTGATCGATGTGATGCCCAGGGCGACTTCAGCGCCTCCGCATCTTGAAGAGGTGCAGCGTGTTCGCGGATCATCGGCGGCAGCGGTGGAGGAAGGTGCTTCCAGTGGTGGTGGCAAGTGTGGTGGCGAGGATGATGATGATGAGGCTCCTTCTCATATGCTGCAGCCTTTTGTAGACATCCGTTGCGATGAGCATTACGAGAGCTTCTACAGGTCTTATGCAGGTGTCAAGAAGCTCCCTCCTCCTATGGACAACCGCACTCTCTATAGTGACTTTCCTGTACTGTCTCCCAAAGCTTCTTCTACCCATATTTCCCCATTTCTTGCTGAACTACTTCCCCTAGATGATGATGTCCCTGGCCACCGCAGCAGCCAGAGGAAGCAACAGCGGTCAGATATGCAGAGGAAACAGCAACAAGATGCTCTTCAACAGCATCAGATCACTTCTCAATTACAGGCAGCACAACAGCAGCAGCATCGGGAGCCATCTCCAAGTTTCCAAGCCCCTGCTGGTGCTCATCAGTATGGAGCCCTTTCTGAGAATGACCTGTCCTCCAATATGTCCTCTGATCCTCACTTGACGGCAGCATTTGGAAACCTTGGCTTTGATGAAGGTGGTAGCAACAGCTTGTTGCAATCCTTGATTGATGATGCAGGAGACAACGACAACAGACCTATTATTAGCAATGGGTCGTCAGCTGCTGGAGGAGGTCTTGTGGGTCGTCCTCCTCTCTCTAATGGACATGGCCTCAATGGGTCCAATGGATTGTATGCTCACAACATGGACACTTTTGGCACAGGATCTACAGCTTCATATGAGTTGTATGCATCCAGATCATCTCCTTCTCTGGATCTCTTCCAAGGTAAGCGCTTAGTGAGTATGAACGGACTGGGTAATGGTAGTAGTAGCTATGATGGGATGAGTGATTATGCAGCAGAGGTCTCAACAGAGGCTTTAAAGAAAGCATTCAGACAGCAGAATTCTCCAGGGGGTTATGGGTCTGGAGGTGCTTCTCAGTATCAGCAGCAGCAACAACAGCTGGAGGTTGTGGCTGCTACCATGCAGGCTGCAGCAAGAAGCCAATCTGCTGGTGCGACTGGAAATGTTCTGCACTCAGGTCGGGTGCAAAAGCAAACTCCATTTGACTACACCGTCACAGATTACTTTGAAGCTCAGGCACAAGCACAGGCAACTGCAACAGCAGCACAATATGCACAATTGGAGGAACAACAGCAACAGCAGCAGCAGCGCTTTTACATCCAGCAACAGCTCATTGAGCGGCAGAAACAGATCCAGCTCCTTGCAAGCCTTCAAGCTCAAGTCAATGGAAGACCTGGTAGGGGTACTTATCATCCCAGTGGTGGCAGCATTCCAGTGCGAGGCTCAAGAAATTCCTCTGACCTGCAGCAACTTGGATTTGCTGCTGCAAATGCACAGCACAATGAAGCTTTGCAACGAAAGCTGAGGCTGCATCAATCTGTGAACCCTGACACAGTTTGGGGTTCAAATGTAGATGTATCAGAATTTGGGCTCTCTGAAAATTCTCGCAGAGTTCCAACTGTGGGCAGTGTTTGCAGATACTTTGTCCAGGGTTATTGCAGCAGAGGTGAAGCTTGCCCTTTCTTGCATTCCCCTTTGCAGGGGATGAAAGCAGTGTCTCACACTGCATCTGTACCTGTGAAGGAGGCTTTCCGTGCCACTGCAACACGGGATGGGAGGCTGCCTCCATATCTGGACAAGTATCTTCGTCGAAGTCTTCAAGCAAGTCATTCTGGAAAGGCAAATTCCTTTGCTCCTGCATCAGGGGTTCAAAGGATAGGTGATGTGGTGTCAAATGGCCATGCCAATGGTCATGGTTATCCCAATGGACATTTTTCTTTGGGATCAGGTTATGTTCCACCCTCACCAACAGATGTCTCTGATACACTTGCACATCCACAATCAAGAATCCAAGATCATATGGAGTTTGATGTAGGACGGCAGCTCATTGCACCCCACAACCTGCAGCAACAGCAGCCCCCCAAGTACACAACACTTGAAGAGGTTGAGGGCCACATCTATCTCATAGCCAAAGATCAGCATGGATGCAGGTTTTTGCAGAAGAAGTTTGATGAGGGAGGTCCTGAGGATGTGGAGAAGATTTTTCGTGAGATAATCAGCCACATTACAGAGTTGATGAAGGATCCATTTGGCAACTACTTGGTACAGAAGCTGCTTGAGGTTTGTGATGAAAAGCAGCGCATGGAGATTCTACATGCTGTCACAATGGATGGGGAACTTGTCAGCATTTCATTGAATATGCATGGGTAGGTGTGATTCCTGTGACTGACAAAGGAAGTCTGCATGAGGTTCTAGGGATATGCACCATATCCTGACTGGGGTTTTGTGTGTGAATATAGTCAAGTAGGGTTTAGGGTTGAAGCATGGGGGAGTTAGCGGTACACCTAGTGGCTGGTTGACTATATGCTAAGGGTTTGGAGAGTGGATTTGCAATTGAGTGTTGTCTGGGTTTTTGTCTTGAAGGGTGCTCTGTGGAGTGATGATTTGCAATTTGTGACCAATTGGATGGTCCATGTTGAGATGAAGAGTTCAGTGTTGTGCTTCCTTGCAAGAATGTTGCTCTTGAAGTGCTTTCTGGTCTTGGGTCACTGGCACTGGAACAATTGCAGTTTGTTGTTCTGACCAACTGGAGTAGCTGTGGCATACTCTAAAGGAGCTTTTGATTGTACAGGACAAGAGCTGTACAGAAGCTCATCGAGACACTGAAATCACCAGAGCAGGTAGCAATGGTAATCAAAGCTCTTGCTGATGGCGTTGTTGAGTTAATCAAGGACTTGAATGGGAATCACGTGGTTCAGCGTTGTCTTCAGAAACTCAGCCATGAGGATACCCAGGTATGCAGGTTCTGGAAGATTTGTGACTATACCACAGTTGTGCATGTCAGGATGATGATCCAGTGAGATGGTGGTCAGTTTGCTTCAAGGCCATTTCCATGTGTGAATGACTTCACCTCAGATGTCTGTTAGCGACAGTGCACTAAAGTCCTAGATTATGCTTTTGTGAATTTTTTTTTGTGTTAGTTTTAACAAGGACTAAGATTTGTTTACTGGTTTGCATTACAGTTCATATTTGATGCAGCTGCATCGCACTGTGTGGAGATAGCCACACATCGCCATGGGTGCTGTGTCATGCAGCGCTGTGTCGACTTTGCAATAGACCATCAGAGGCAGCACCTAGTGGCTGAAGTTGCGGCAAATGCTCTTACCCTCTCACAAGATCCTTATGGGTACGTTTCTGGCTGAGCATGGAGTTGAGAAAATTGCTGAAGAGAAAATGACATTAAACTGAGTGAGTCCGATGACAGTTGCAAGTATGGAGGTTACTGGATACTCATGAGAGTTAAGGTTTGTTCTTCGGTCTTAAGACATGTAATGCCATCTGCCCATTTGGTAGTGCTTATGGTTAAGTATGAGCAGTTCATGGAAATCAAATCTGTGGAACATGGAAAACTTGAAGAGTCCAAGGGTTTTGTGTGCTGTATACCCTCTAACACACATATGCTGGACTGCAGCAACTATGTGGTGCAATACATCTTGGACCTCAAAACAGCATGGTCATCAACTGAGGTAATGGCTAGGCTGGAAGGGAACTATGCATTCTTATCCATGCAGAAGTTCAGCAGCAATGTGGTGGAGAAGTGTTTGAAGCTTGGAGTTGAGGAATCACTCTCCCGCCTAGTCCGGGAGCTGACGACTAGCCCACATTTAGGCCAGCTACTTCAGGACCAGTATGCTAATTACGTTATCCAGTCTGCTCTTTCTGTGTGCAAGGTGCTTAATCTTTCTGCAGTCTGAATGCATTCTCTATTTGACAGTACAGTTGTCTTTGTTGTACCATGACTTTGTCCAAGTTTGTTTTTGGTGTCAGGTTAGTTGATTGTACTCACTGGGCTTGAACTTTACCTCCCTGTTTGTGTTGGGAATGGTGACTTCTCTTCCCCTTACTTGCATCTCTGGAATTTTTTTCCTGATCCATTTGTGATTCTATCTGGGTTGTGACTTTGACATGTCATGCCTGAACCTGATTTGGTTCCTAGGCTTTCTATATTAAAGTGGGCTCCGCTTAAATTTCTTCACTCAATGTGTATTCTGCTTCAATTGCAGCAGGGGGCTTTACATGCTGGGCTGGTGGAAGCAATTCGACCACATCTTCCTGCTTTGCGCAATAGCCCCTATGGAAAGCGGATTCTGTCACGCACAAATCCAAAGAAATGAAATGTCAACAGCCTGTGAAAATTTTGCAGCCTCAGCAATTTACAGGCTCATGAAGGATGTGATGGCAGCAGAGGGGGAAGGACGTAAAGAGGTTGGGCGGTTTTTGGTAGAGGAGGCACGTGCATTATTTCTCAGGTCAGCTGTGGTATAGCTCATCTATTTGTACTCACTGTATGGACCATTTTAGATAATCACTGTAGCATGCGGAGGATTGTACAAATCAAAGGTTATGAGGGTCAGGCATCAAGGCACACAAAGTCTCTTCTTTCTTTTCTCTTTTTTTTGATGGAAAGGAGGTCCACTGTCTGGTGAACTGTGTTCAGTGTGAGAGTATGAGGGTACAAAAACCATAAAAGGCACAACAGCCCTATTTCAACAATCAAGTTATTCAGGGGGCAGGGGGCGCTTATTTACCACTGAGACCATGCCCACCCAAGACTTGCAAAGCAACTCCTGGAAAGCTGGTCTGGACTAACTGGTTATTTCCTGATCAAGGTTGAAGGGACAAAATGCATGTGGGATGTAGGGGATGAGAGCATGAGTAGAAGAAGAAGAAGACGAAGAAAAGGGTAACATTTTCAGCTGCTCAAAGCATATAAAAATATATGCAAATATACTTTTAGATCCTTTTGCACAATGACTGGGTTGTGTGATAGATTATAGCCAGGTTGTATCATAGTGATGCAATGATCCCAGTCACCACTGTTTGCCAGGTTGTACCAAAATGCCAATTTTCTTTCTGGCTATAAAATAGAACATGGAACGGAGTTCATACCAGACTCTAGCACTGATAGGTGGAAGTGAGTTTTGATGAGGTTTTTGGTGAGTGCTGATTTAAAATAGAACATGGAATGGAGTTTGTATCAGACTCTAGCACTGATAGGTGGAAGTGAGTTTTGGTGAGTTTTTGACAAAGTGCTGATTTGATGCAGACAGAGCATTAGTGAACAGTAGTGATGTCACTGAGAACTCTGGTATTGTAAGCTGAAAAGGGTTCAGGTACACAGGGAAGTGGCACCTTTGTCAGTTTAGGGTCACGAATGTTTGAATTGTTGTCACAGAGTGTAGTATGCACCTGTCCCTTGTCATGTCTTTTTTGCCATTAATTGTTTGCATGTAATGACTCTGGTGTTTTTATCACTTCCAATTCATGGGATCCAACTGATGATTGTGGTATTGACTATCCTTTTGTTGTCTCAATTTTACTGGTGATTTCTGGTGCTCGAAAAACTGAACCAGGTGGCCGAACGGATTTTGTGGATTAGGCATTTTCACCTTGTGGTGCGCTGCTTGCTCAGAAAGCATATTATTTTCCAGGTGTGCAATCAACACCTAAACCCCCAAAATTCAAAAGCAGCAACTATAATCTGACTTTTAGCTTGCAGCTGAAAAACTAGTTGGATTCAAGCTTTAATGTAAACCAGGAATTACTGTTATGTACAAATGTCATCATGTTATAATTCAGCTTCTGTTGACATTTCTTTTGCTGGGATATGGTGAAGTGCATATGTTTTGATCCAGCTTCTGTTGATGTTTGTATTGCTGGGATGTTCAAGTACCAAGAGAAGAGACTAGGTGGAACGTGCAGTTGAGAACAGATATTTGTTATTTGTGCAAAATAATCAATTGACACCAACAATTAACTAACAACAACACTCCAGGGTTACATGAAACATTTCAGATTTTTCCATGACCGAAACTGACTTTGTATGAAATAGAGTCTATGTCACAAGTAGAGTTTATTGTTCCTTTCCTTTTGTGTCAATAATATCACAATAGAAAACACCCAGTAGTCACAAAAAAACAATGCTTTCAATGTGTCTCACAATCATAATTATCTTCTTAATCATATTTATCTTCTTCGTCACAAATAGTAGTGATAAGCTGCCATGACTACTACTACTGTTCTCCACTGATTTCATCACAAATATGAGTGAAAGGTGCCAAAATAAGTACACACTGACTTCATCAGCAGCTCCTGACAACAACATTTGGGTGAAGTATACACCAAATACTTGGCCCAAAATCTGGGCAAATCATTATACAAAAATCTGTGTCTCAGTCTTTCAGTAGTAACAGGAAAGGCTCAGTGGCAATATTTGCTAACTACTCGAGAGAGAAAAAAACAATATAATAAAGCAATATAACAAAGGAATGGTGAACAAAGAGACTCTACTCACATGACTCTCTGCTTGGTGTCACTTGCAAAACCACACCATCACAAGGACAGTGGAACAGAAACAGGGAGAAGAGGCACACAGAGAGACAGAGATAGACAAAGAGATACAGAGGATGTATAGTCATGTTTGTGGAAGCAACAGGAAAGACTCAGTCATGCTGTTTGCTAGCAACTCAAGAGACACAAATACAAATACTGTTATGACAAAGAAATGGTGGGTGGAGATCTTGTTGTAATCACATGACTCTGCTTGGTGTCTTACGTGCGGCACTACACCATCACCAGGTTGACAGTGCAACAGAAACAGGGAGAAGAAAGATTCAGTCATGATGTTTGCTAGTAACTCAAGAGACAGAAATATATATACCGTTATGACAAAGGAATGGTGAATGGAGTGATTGTTGTACTCACATGACTCTGCTTGGTGTCACTTGCACCCACTACAACATCACCTGGAAGGCCAGTACAACAGAAACAGGGAGAAGAAAGACTTGATCATGATGTTTGCTAGCAACCCAAAATACAGAATTACAAATACCAATGACAAAGGAATGGTGAATGGAGAGACTGTATTCAAATGACTCCGCTTGATGTGACTTGCAGCACTACACCATCATCCAGAAGGACAGTGCAACAGAAACAGGGAGAAGAAAGACTCAGTCATGATGTTTGCTAGCAACCCAAGATACACAATTACAAATACCAATGACAAAGGAACAGTGAATGGAGAGATTGTATTCAAATGACTCCACTCAGTCTGACTTGCACCACTACAGCCTCAACCCAAAGGACAGGGCAACAGAAACATGGAGAAGAGATGATGAGAGTGAGAGAAGGGATGTATAGTCATGTAGCCTTTGTATCAATCAAGATCAAAACAAAGCTGACCTCATCCCAAGGGCCATTGATCTCAACTTGTACTCTTGGATTTGGATGGGCAAATAGGGACAGATGAGGGTCGTGAAAAGAATGACAGTAACAAAAAGCACAAATGCAAGGCAATTAAGAGCAAAGATGAGGCCCATCATGAAGACAATGAGCATGCAAGAAAACCCTAAATGAACCTTGACAGATCATTGCCTCATAAAATGTGTAACCAATGGGAACATGAGGAAAGGACTCCAGAATAGCAGTTGTATCAATCAAGATCAAAACAAAGCTTGGCCTCATCCCAAGGGCCATTAATCTCAAACTTGTACTCTTGGATTCGGATGAGCAAATAGGGACAGACAAGAGTTATGAAAATGATGACAGTAACAAAAAGCACAAACACAAGGCGACTAAGAGGAAAGATAAGTCCCATCGTGAACACGATGAGCATGCAAGAAAACCCTAAATGAACCTTGATGGATCGTTGCCTCATACAATGTGTAACTAATGGGAACAAGAGGAAAAACTCAAGAGAAAAGAGCATGAGGGCAAAAACATAGTGATGTGATGGCAGACGTGAAGCAATCAACACTGATGCTACGATGGATGCATTCATGGAGACATTTGCTGACAAAGTTGTTGCTCGACCCTTGGGCTTCTTCCCAGAACCACCAGAAGAAGAAGATGATGATGATGAAGACGAAGATGAAGAAGAAGAAGATGATGATTCTCGAGTTAGTGATGCTGATGACATTGGAGATGGCGGCGATGTGGTGCAGAAAGTGTAGTCATGGCAAAAGAGATGAACGATGAGCAAGCTGACGGTTAATGCCCAAATGGAGTCAGAGCTGATGGAACGAGTGAGGGTTTGAAACACAGGCGCAAGGACATAGACGGCACTCACGAACAAGATGAAGTTCTTTCCGATCTGTGTGAGAAAAGATGCGGAGAAAACACATTTGATCGTCAAGAGGAGAGTGAGGAAACCTAAGAGCAAGACCAACGCGTCCAGCCAAAGGAGAGTGGATGCAGGAAGCGCTCCGTTGAGAGCATGCGTCCAAACCGTCGCCACAAGCGCCACTACACTCACATGCGAAGCGATTCCCACTGAATCTCGCATTACTGTTGCCGTGTCCCTCTTCACAACGTTTCCGTTCATAACCAACGCCTCTAAGAAAGTCGCGTCCATGTAATTGTCCGCGTATCCTGCTTGCACTCCTCCGTAAACCACCTTCTTCCAATTCTTGTGTTCTTCTTCCTCTATACCTGCTGCCATCACCATCTTGTCCATGACGGCGGACATCTCTCTTTCTCTCTTTCTTCTTCGTCCAATTCTCCTACTCTTCTTCCTCGGTTCTCCTTGCCATCACTGCTTCCCAGCAACAACAACAACCGACTCTTTGCTCACAGAGAGAGAATTCTCTACAGAGAGAAGCTGAGAAGCAAGTTCCTATTATGACTAGAAAATTGCAACCGAAAGAGTGCAAATCACGCAGCTGCAAGAGAGACGGGCACTGCGCCAAGTACAAGGACTCTTCTCTCGCTGTGCTCTTTGTCGCTCTAAACCTTCGAGACAAAGAGAAGCTCCTGTGCTCAGATTACTAACGCATACGCCTGTCCTCTTCAACGAGAAAGAAACCACATCCAAATTTTCTCATCCATGAAGACGTAGTGTCTAGATCATATTGTTGTTTGCTGTTGTCTCTCTGGCAAGAGGAAGCTCGAGAATGGCGGGAGGGAAGGAGGCAGGTGCTGCTTTTTTTCTGAATGCTGTCTATGCGCTTGCTTGCTTTGCTTGACTCTTTCAATTCTTTCCAATTCTGTTACCAAACAGATTCACAACAAATTTCTTCCTCTTGCAAAATCTGTGTCTGAAGAAGAGTTGTGAAGAAATCTGCAACAACAAAAACCTGGCACTGAAATTTTGCAAGAGTTTTGTGACAGCAGATTTCTTCCTCTTGCAAAACTTGCGTCAGAAGAGTTGTGAAGAAATCTGTGTCAGAACACTACAGAGGAATTTGAAGCAACAACATTCAGATGCCATGTTAATTTCTTGAGCTGCAATTGTGGTAAAACTTTTGATTTCTATTCCAACTGATCAGTCCTACATCTTCAGAAGGCTTGTGAGGAATAGGGCACAGTCATCATCACTTGGGACTGGACAATGGCATTCATTGCCCACTTCTTCTGCTCTCAGCAAGCTCTGAACTATGTCAGGTAGGCACCATTCTTGCCATTCAGATTGTAACCAAAACAGTGACTTGTTCACTGAACTATGTCAGGTAAGCACCATTCCTGCCGTCGAGATTGCGACTGAAACTGTGACATGTTCTTAAAGGAAGAGGGGGGCGGGGGGGTTACAAAACAGGAGCTTGCAGAAACACTAAAACAGGAGCCTAGCTACACGAACCATCGTCCATGACACACTGTGGCTGCTTGTGACTACAGACAGACATGTATGGATGTTGTTTGTTTGGTTCACCTTTTCCTCCTTTTCCTTGCTTTCTTCCTGATCGTCTTCTGAGTTGGCCTATTTGTTCAAACTCAAGAGACTGATATGTACTGGTTTGATTCTTTGCCTTTTTGATTATGAGCCGCTTCTTTTGTTTACAGGACCAATAATCAGCCTCATCAAGCTCAAAACGTCACCTTTCGTGCTGCAAGTGGGGACGCAACCTGGTTTCGTATGCGAAGAGATCTTCGCACTGGGGTAAGCTTTAGCCTCTCCATTTCCAAACCCTGCAGCAGCACACTCAGGTACACCTCAGTTTTCTTGACACTCTATGTGATGAAAAGAGAGTGTACCTCAAGGAAGAGTTTACTTGTAGGATTCGGCCAATTTGCAGGTGGTGGTTATGAGAAAGCACATGAAAAGTTCAACTATTTATGTGAAGGTTTTCTAGCTTGTCTGTTTGAAGCATGGAGCATTAGCAGTGGCAATGACAATAAACATAAAAAAGCTCAAATAGTGAGTGTATGAGTAGCTGAATAGATAGACAGTTACACTCATACACTCATTATTTGAGCTCTAGATACCTCTTTTATGGCAACAGAATGTCTGAAGAGCAAAAACCTTAAGTTGCAAGAATTCAGTTTATCATAACACTTACCTCAGAGGAAAGAATGGGTTCATAGGCAGTGAAACTGCCAAGCTGAGAATCATCCAACAGTGCAGAAAGCTCACTATCAGCAACTGACCATGTTTCCCTGGATCCTGAAGCAGTAGATGTTGTTGATTCTGAGGGCATGTATGAAGACGAAGCACTTGGTGTGTATGAAGTCACAGGTGTATGGCATGTGGGTGAGAAGTATCCCTTGGGAGCACTTCTGACTGAAGTCCTTAACAAGTGAGCTTGTGGTGTAGAGTTTGTTGCAGTGGCTCTAAGCACTGGTTGTGCTACTGCCCTTCTTGGTGAACTCCGGCCGCTGGATTTGCTGGTTCTCTTGTGATCATAAATTGACATTAAATTCTCGGTGTTGGGCTTGAGTGCTATGGTAATAGTGGGCTGATGAGGACTGTCAACCATGCTTCTTGTTTCTGTTGTGGACTTGTGCTTGAAAACTGGAGTACTAGGGGGCTGAGGAGCATCACACATCACCTGTTCTGCTTTTGTCAACTTTCCTATCATGCTTTTGTTGTGACTCTTCATGAACCTTAAAGTAATGGCCAATGTGACGGCTGCTGCAGTTGCTGCGATCCCTACAAGAATGAATGCTGGGAACTTGCTTAGTTGACTTTGGTGAACTGACGGCAGTGAACACATTCCTCCTTCAAAATCACCCAGGCTCATAAATGGGTTTATGGTGTTGCCTACGATACTTTCCTTATCTCGCACAGATTCCTTCTGAGATTCTGTCAAAGTTTGCTCAAAACTCATCTCTTCTTCAGGAGACTGTACATTATTCCCTGGGTTAGGAACTGTAGGGAGTGCATCTGCAAGTGCATCCTCTCTCATGACTGTTGCAATCCTACCCACTGGCATTGCACACTCAGTGTCCTCTTGATTCCCATCTTCAGGTTCAGTTGACAAACCCACATCAATGTCATATTCAATACCATTGCTGATAATGTCTGGTGCTGCTTCATCTTTCATCATGTACTCCTCCTGCACCATGAAACAGGTTTCATAACTCCAATATTACTTACTGCATTCCAGAAAGCAAGAGTCTCACAAAGTCCTCCTGCTGTTACAAATGCTTACATTGAATTTTCTCTGTTCCTTCATACCCAAGTGCAACAAACATGTTTGAAGATGGCCAGGAAACCAAACTTAGCTTTCGAAAGTGCTGTGTTTTTGGCTATGATCATTCTCTGACAAGCAAATTGACAAAGATAAAAGGACTTCAACAGGGAGGGTGAATTATTACCATTGGAGGCTTCTCCAGGTCCACAAGATCCATGAGCTCATCCATTCCCCCTTGTCCTTGTTGAAAGCATCCAGTTCCTTCCGTGGCAGAAAGAAATGTTGGGTGCAAGGGCAAAGGTTCAACGAATGCAGCCTCACTCCTTTCACTGATCACATTTGGTGCAAAGGAATCTGGAAGAGAGCTTCCATACAATTTGTAGTCATCAACCAAAAGCTGGGAAGAAACTCCAGTCAAAACTTGCAGATTTCCCAGCTTCCCAGCTTTGACCTCAAGAGACTCCTTGTATTCAGTGCCAGGAAGGAGATTGACGTCTAAGAAGTCTGTACTTGGTTTGCTGGCAGATAAATTTTGCCATGGTTGTACAAAAAAGTTAGCACAACTTGTTCTCACAGGATCACTTGAGCTGCTCCATGCAAGAAAGGTCACACCCACCATGCACACAGCCAGCAAGAATATAATTGCCAAAAACCTCAATGCCATCTTCAATTTGGCCTTCTGCACTGACAAGTTTGTGACAGTCTTTCTGTTTCTGACTTCCATTGTTGGTGCACCTACTGGATCCTCAACATTGGTTGCATTGTCATCGAGGTATTCCTTGATGGCTTCTGTGTTTGTCTTAACATCAGGTGGCAACAACAGACCTTTGGGACATGCAGTATCAGCCTCATCCTTTACTTCAGATTGTTGCAATGTTGCTTCATGACTACCGGTGTTATCCTCTTTGGTGACATTCTCACTGATGGCCTCCATTGTTCCTGGCACTCCGTTTCCAAGCTCCTCAGATTGTGGCAATATTGCTTCCTGAATATCAGTGTTATTCTCTTTGGTGACATTCTCACTGATGGCCTCTGCTGCTCCTGGCACTCTATTTCCAAGCTCCCCAGAACCTGGAGTGGCATTCTCATTGACGGCCTCTGTTCCTCCTGGTGCTCTATTTGCAAGCTCCCAAGATTGTGGAGTTGCATTCTTAACAATGGCCTCTGTTGCTCCTGGTGCTCTATTTCCAAGCCCCTCAGATTGTGGAATGTTCGCTGGTTCTTGGATATGCCTATCCTCCTCTGTACTTATATTCTCAATTCCCACCTCAATATGACTGGATGCTCCCACCACTATGAAGCTGGAGTTGCAACTCTGAGGAACAACACCATTATCCTCCAGATTCTCCACCTTCACCACCTCAGCTGCAATGCTTTCATTTCCTGCTTGATTCTGATCACCTGCTTTCAAAGCAGCATAGGCCTCAGAATCAGCACTTCTCTGCAGAAGATCTAGTCGGCGATTGGGTCTATATCGTAGAAACTGTGGTCTTGGAGACAAGAAATTTTGCTTCGGGTCATAAGGCCTTGGATCAGTTGACTTGTTCCTGCCTGAACAGCCATGTGTTCTCAGCAGCTCCCCAGCAATGTGGCCAGTTGACCTCCTCCGTTTGCCTCTTGCAGACTGGGGAGATGGAGAGGTAAAAAGTGCAGATTTCAAATGAGAAAGAGCTTTTGTGGCTTTCTCTTCAGTCCTTGGGCCAGCTTGAAGACGGTTTTCAAGAAGCCTCTTTATCCGTAGCAATTCAGCTTTGGAGATATCTGGAGACAGATCTCTGTGCTCTTCTTCCGTGCTGTCCATTACTGTTTTTGAGCATTCCAACTCCATCATTACTGCAGAATTTAAAAGCTCTGGTCTCTCAGACAAAACCCTCTGTTTCAGAGGAGTTTCAGAGAGCTTACTAATGCAATGACTTGATAAATACAAGTCATCATTGTCTTTGGAGTTCTCATGATGCTCTGAGCTCCAATTCTCCTTGTGTTGTGGGAAAGAGGACAAGGCCTTTTTTGCAAATGTTCCAGTGTCTTGAAGTTCTGACAAACTCCATCTTCTGCAGTGACCTGGAAAAGAATCGCATTGGCACAGCATTAGTAAATCCTCCAACATGTTTTTCCCAAGCTGCTGCTGGCTGCAATGCTGCTGATTCCTAATGAGGACAACACAAAGTAGCTCCCCAAATCTTCGTCCAAGAACTCCCAAGGCCTCTCAAGATTCTCACACTGTGGAAACAAGGACTGGTTGTTGAGCTCACAACCGCCCAAACCTTGTGGAGATTGAAGCAGCAATCACTTGCAAGAATGGACATTCAAGGCTATGAGATGGATGTGGCACTAAACCCTAACATCATGACAAAGAAGCCATGTGGCACCAAACACTAATTCATGAGGAAGAAACCATGCGCCACTACAAACTGAAGCACGAGAGAGGAGGGGGAATTCGAGGTCCACTTACATGAAGAAGATGGAGATGGCTGAGGAGAAGATGGCTGATTGAAGAGAGGATTAGTGTGACTCAGTGAGAACTCCATCTCCCATGCCCTCTGCTGCTGCTCCCTGGATGTCATCTTCATGTACCGCAGAAGTCTCTGCTTTCAGAATTGGTGGAATTTGGATCCGCCCGCCGATTGGCGTGGTGAGGAAGATTCTTGTTTCTTCTTCCGCTGCTGCTGCACTGCAGCAAAAAAATCTCAAAACGCTCGAAATTCCAAACAGAAAAAATTCTAAGTCTGGTGGTTTTTTTTAGGGTTATTCCAGCTTCAACTCAAACAGAAAGACACGAAGACAAGTAGTCAATGCAGTCCAGGGGGTTCAGAATTCGGGACCCCACTAAGTGGCGAACAGAAAGGAGGAGAGGAGGAACAACAACAACGAGAACAGAACAGAAGCTGAGGTATTGGATGTTGCGTTTCTAAGAGCAATAAATACCAAAAAGAACAAGAACAAGATAATGAAAGACCAAGGCAACAAACAACAGCGACAAGAAAGAGCAATCCGACACAAGCGAGCACCGATGACAATCAATCACCGTGAGATTTTCCCCCCTACCGCTGAAAAAAAAAAACAAATTAAAAAATAAAAGGAGTGCAGGAAAGCAATCTGTGGAAGAAGGAGAAAACTCTCTTGGGAGTTATCTGATGCAAAACAAAATAGCAGCAAAATTTGCCGCAATCACAAAGCCCATGCCGCTGCTGCGTGCGAGCGAGCAAGCACAGAGAGAACGAACGGAGAGGTAAGAGAGAGAGGAGAGAGAGAGAGAAGACAAGGTGTGAAGAGAGCCGTTAGGGAATTTGAAATTTGGGGCTTTGAGATTTGTGTGTGAAACCGTTTTGTGCTTTTTGGTACCCGACCGTTTGGGTTTGGAAATTTAATAAGTAGTGTTGTGGCCTGTGGCGTTTGGTCCAAGTGTGAACACATACATATTAGAGCCCAATTGTTCCCCCCTACCCCCCCCCAATTTCTTTTTTAAATCTAAATTTTTAATTGATTAATTTTTAGTGACAAAAATTTACTCAAAATTCGACATAGTCCGGGTATCAGAGTTGATAACTGTGGTTATGGAACTTTTCAAATACCCGATTCTTATACATAACCACAGACATCGGCAAAATCACATACCCGGTTTTTCATAGAATCACGGTTCTCAAGTTTTCTCAAACCAGTCAAACGACCGGCCAGAAAACCGTTGGCCCTATGTCAGGGTTTTTCATGAAACCCAGCGGTTCTTTGAGATGTTGGAAATAACCGCAGCTGGAGGTTCTTTGATTTTGCTGATTTTTTCAAATACCCGGAACTGGCAGATCTTTCAATTCCCTTTTTTTCTCCCCAAAATACCCGGACTCAGTGGTTCTGTGATTTTGAATTTTCTTCGAATACTCAGAGCCGACGGTTATTTAATCAACTAAATACCCACCCAACACTGGATGGAACCGCCATGAGAAGACTTTTCGAGCGAATTTCCCGGAACTTGTCTTTTAAAATTTGTCTACAAAATTTATGAATGCTCTATGGAATAAATAAATTTATAGAAAAATTAAAAGAAAAAAAATCAAATTTAAATTGTCTATGGTATAAATAAATTTGTCTATTTTGAAATTTATTTATTTCATAGAGTGTTTTTTTTTCCCCCAAAATTTGTGAAGTGGGTGGGTTGGCAATGATGCACAAGAGGACTTTAGCCAAATTTGGCTAGAGATCAAAGAGGGAAGTAGAAAACTTTAATATTCTTATTCTGATTTGGCTACTTGTTGGAACTTGTTCTCTAAATATGGCAAATTTATTTTATTTTTATATTTTTTGCCCCCTAAATGAAGTGGCAACTTGGCCTCATTTTTTTTCCCCCAAAAACAACAACCCTTTGTATTTTGTGCACCTTCCTTTTTTGTTTAGCCAAGTTGTGAAAATTTGCCAAAATAAAAAACATTAATTCCATATATCTATGTGTATATGGAAAATACATAAATACCCACTCTAAATTTTTTTTAATGTAAATTGGAGGGCATGTTACCCAACTTATTTTTCAAGAGTTTTTCAAAAAATAAAATGCCACTTGGAGCAACCATTCCCATTTTCCAACACAACCCCCCATTGTTTTAATCTTTTCCCCCGTGATAATTATCAAGTATCATGGGAAACAAAAAGAAAAATATTGGAGTAAGTATTTATGCTTGGCAAAGCCCCTTCCCTTGGGCTTTACCTTGTACACAATGTACATATTAGGGATGCATGTGTTTATAAGCGGGTGTGCATCTCATACTTCACTTTGAAACCATGGTTTGGTTTTGGGTGTAAGGTAAAGCCTTTATTAGTAGGTGTACAATATTTAATCTTGAACATGCATCCTAAACCCTAAACCCTTAAACCTTAAACCCTAAACCCATGCATCTCCTTGGTTATTATGTATTGAGATGATGAATACATCATATATGTCATGATGTTCAATCTTAAGCCAATTCTTTTGGGCTCCATGTTACTTCGCACTACTAGTGACAATGATTAAATTATTTTTTGGGAACATAATAATTTTGTTGTAATTAATTTTGTCCTTTCAAGAAATAAAATTATGTAAATTTCACTATATGTCATTTTGTTTTATGAAATGTATTTTTTTCATTTTTGATTTGGTAGGCAAAATGTCAATGAAAGTCTAATTCATTAAATAAATTCACAACAGGATACAAATAGACCCAAACAAAAAAAACATTGAAAGGGTGTAAGAAAAACAACAAGATACAAACAGACAAAAACATTGAAAGGGTGCAAAACAAACAACAATGAATGATTCTAAAAATGAAATTTGATCTATGACAAATTATAATTCAAAATGGCTTTGAAATTATTATATTGTGATGTTTAACTTAAACCAATTAAAATTATCATGAGCTTCAAAACTCCTTCCCTTCATCCATAAGACAATAAACAGATGTTGGACAAACAACGTACATTGGATTATAAGATGTTACATCATAATCAAAACCAATATCTTATACATTAATAATTGAAGGGCATTCAAGATTTTATTTTTATTTTTTTCTTGTGTAATGAATAACAACTTACAAAACATTTACTTCCATCTAATGCAATTTTACAAAATATAAAAAGCTACTAAACTCACAAATCTCTAGCAGTGACATCAATGTGATAACAAGATACAAAACAAAACTACAAAAAAAACAAAACAAATCTAAAAACCCATACCTAATCACAATAGTTGAAACAACTTCTAAGTAAACAAAATAAAACAAATTTAGTATCTAGAAATTAGTTACATCCAATAAGTTTGTTTAGTGTCCATCTATTACATAATGGCATGTCTAATAGTTGTGGAATAACACATCTTGTAATCAATGGTTTATTTTGTTCAGTTTTATGATATAACCAAAATGATGGCCATCCATAGGAAAGTTTAGCCAATTTTGGCTATTAAAATAATATGAAAATAAATATTTTAAATATCCTTTCTACATTCTTGGTCATTTAAACTTGAATCATGCATAGAAATCTAGCAATTTTCCCTTTTGAAAATTTAATTTAGTGATTGAATAATTAAATATTTAATTTTTTAAATTTTGATTTTAAATTTCACATTATTAAAATTACTTATAATGGTTCACAACTATTGAATCCACTAATATAGGTAAAAAGGGTGAAAACACATTAAGGTGTCATAATTTCAGCATATTATAATCCCTTTCAAAGCCCTTTTATAATGTAGTTGAAAATTGGCTTAAAATATGAATAATTAGATGATATCAAAAGTAACATTTTTTTTTCCATTTCCAATTTCAAATCATGATATTATGAGACATACAAAAAAATATCGCAAATTTTTTTAATAATTTTTTTTAAATGTTAAGGGCTTTTAAAATAATTACAACTTTTTGGATTTTAAAAAGTCCATGACATAATAAATTAAAATCACATTATATTCATTCAATGAATATTTAGTTTTTTTAATATAATCCATCCAATATTTCAAAGTTTCAAACACATAAGACTAACACATTGTAAGATAAAAATTCATATCCATGAATTTTGCATGTGTGACAAAAAATGCGGGCAAAATTCAAAAGTCCATTACTTATTGGCTATCCACGATTTTGATTTGATTTTTTCATTCTTGGAAGGTTGATTATGATAGTTTTATATAAGTGAATCCATTTTTTATTATTTCAATGAATTTTATTTTATTTATTTTCTTGTATTTAAGAAATACATAAAGAATTGCCATTGTGACATCCATATAAGGTCACCATAGTGTGCAAAAGATACCTAACTCCACAACTATTAGATATAATATTTAAGTGATAAATACCCAACTCCACAATTACAAAACACACCATTACACCAATTATTTAAATATTTGATTTTAAGTATTAAATGTTAAATTTCAAAATGATTTTGAATTTAAAACACCATTTTTATTGAAATTATGAATTAAATTGTTTTAAAAAATTAAGGTTGGTATCTTTTCTACCATTATAGTTTATTTAGTTTGAAGGATTAAGGTTTGAATTATTTTTAATTCCTTAGCCTATGATTATAATTATCTAATTACACCAATCGACATGAAAATACATATAGAACTAAATATTCATTTGTGAAAATGTTAATAAAGTTTTCATTGTTACTCTTCTTGTGTATATGCCAACATTTGAATAATTTTCATCTTATATGAGACCTTATAATTTATACTTTATTTCCTAAAGGATAAAAATAATAAATGTGATATTCTTTACATTAGAATTTGAAATGGAAACCAAATATCCTTTAAAACAATTATATCACAAAATGTGATTAGCCTTAGAATCAAAGTATCAAAACTTGAACCCAATATTCTTTCAACCCTACAAGACAAATGACATCATTAGTAGAAAAAAACGTCATTTGCGACTATTGTTTATAATTGAATTTTAGTCACAAATGACACTTGCAACTAAAAATCAACATAACAATAAACAACAAATTGCCAACGACATTAATCACAAATGACAAATGAAATTTTCTTTCATAGAATACAAATATGGTGATTTCATACATGTATTCAGGGATGAGTTCCTACAATTGCATTTATGACCACAATGCACACCAATTTGTTCACACATGGTAGCTTTAAAATGTGACACGTGGTCACCTAAAATAATGCCACATGGCAACTTAAAATTGCCCTATAATTATTTAGGGTTAGTTTAAAATTAAACCACTTATGATAGGCAACGTGGCACTTAGGCTAGGCCTAGGTTAGGCCACCTAATTTAGTTAAGTGCCTAAGGTACTTAGCCTAGTTTCAGGCTAAACCATTTACAATAGGTTATGTGGCACCTAGGCTAAGCCTAGGCCACCTAGCCATAAGTCTAGCTTAGATAGGTAGGTATTTAGGTCTAGGTCTTAAACTTTCACAACAAAATCTTATTTTATTTTAAGTTTAGCCTTTTAGGTGAAGCTTATGTGATTAGATCTTCCCATATGGCAATTGAAAAAATTGAATGTGTTTACTACACCAAACCAACCTACTTATATAGTTTGTAAACTTGAAAGGGAAAATAAACAATATGGGATAAAATTTTAGTTGCAACCTAATTGTAGCTTAGTTACAACTATTCCTTAGCATATATTATTACGTAGCCTACCTATTAAGTAGCATAAATTCTTACTAGGTACCTATTTAAATATTATTTATTTTAAGTACATATTTAAATAGCTTCTAGATAATTATTTAATTTAAATAATTGTTTAAATAACCTCCAAATAATTATTTACAATTAAATAACATATTAACTAGCTAATGGGTATGTAAGGGTTTATGTATGTAAGTACTTAATAATTAAGTAGGCAGGTAGGTAGGTAAGTAGGTAAGTAGTAATTACATAGGCATGTATGTACATATTAGGTAGGTATTTAATAGGTATGTATATACATATAGGTACGTATGTATTATTAAATAGTCTATATGGTAGTTACTAGGTAACATACGTACCTTATGCAACTATAATGTGATTATTTTAGTTGCATGTGCAACTAAATGTATATATGATGTTGTAAGAAATACAAAGACATTATGAAAATCAACCTATTGGAAAGATGAAATAAATCATACTCACAACTAGTTGAAAGGAAGACCAAAATCCATCCAAATTTGAAAAATAGTCGCATAGGCAACCATTCGTAGTTGTAGGCCACATTTAGTCACATAGGGAATGGTTGCAAACGATAACTTTGCTACTAGTGCATAAAATCTTTCTTTTTTTTTTATAATGAAAAATTACAAGGGTTAAGGTTTTGAATTTTGCCCAATACTTTAATACGTTCAACTGTCATTTTGAAATCAAATCTATTCAAACTTCAACCAATGTGTGGAATGCAAACATGTAAATGTAAATCTAAAAAAATGTCAAAAAATTTGGGGTTGGTGGGTGGGCTATTACATTGTTGGGGTACAATGGTAAAGATTTCTAACCATTGTCATTTTGAGACAAAAACTATCAACTTAAGCCCACTTTACACAAGGAGTTACTAATGGGATCTTTTGTTATTTTCCAGTTAGATTCATACAACTTCTAATCTTAGGAAACAAATTCACATTACAACATCAAGTATACTCAAAGAAAACTCAAAATTCAATGTACAATTCAAAGCTTCAAAAATGAAATGTATTCACAAGTTGCAAAATCACAAAAACTGAAATGAAAAATAGTTATAATCTTCTTCCTTTGTCCTACCATCCTCCTTATATATTGGTTTTCAAATTCAAAAAGTTTAAATCAAATTCTTAAATAGTCACTAGTTGATATGAATAATCAAAAGTTCAAAATTAGATGACTAGTAGCAACCAATGGTTTTGTCACCACCTATTGAGTAAAACCTATCACCAATTCACATAAAAAGGTAACATAACAAGTAACATGAGTTAAAGTCAAGGTCCAACTCAAATAAAATATTCCTCTTGGTGCAAAAATTAAATCAGCCCCAAGGGCTTTACACTAGGAATCAAGGCTAAAATAGAAAAAATCTTTTCAACATACTTGAAGTTAGTAAAAAGTGTTGAACATTATAACCTTGTATTGGCCCCAAGGTTAAGAAAGGATAACAACAAATTTGATAAGCAAATCTGCAAGCCTTGGGCCAATGTTTTAGCATTTATTAATATCTTGACATCAATGTTCTAACATTATTAGGAAGTTGGGGCCAAATAACAAGCAAAAAAATGCTCAAAGCTGGCCTTAATTGTTTTCAACCTTGATTCATAGTCTAAAGTGGACCTTACTATCAACTTTTTGGTTTCTTCGAATAGGATTATGAAATCCTTGGACTTTATATGTGAAAATGTTTCATACATTCATGAATTTATTTGGCATCAAAAGGAAAAGAAGTCTAGTAGATCATGCCTAAGTTTACCATCTTGTGATTGAATCTTGCATGCACATTCATTTTCCCACATTTTTGTCTTTTTTTTAAATTTAAAAAAAAATGTTCCAAGTCTGAAATAAGATAACTTTTGAAAATCCATATATGAAAATTGCCTTTGAATACCTACTAGTGGTTTGAAATGTGTGAGACCTAACACTTTGAAACTTAGGTGAAAATATTTTTCCTAAATTTTGAAATCATGCATGGGTCTCTTGAAAATTTCTTTTAAAATAAATTAAAAAACTAAAGTGGGTTTTATAAACTATTTTGAAACTTGAACCCAACATGTTTTTAAAAACCTAATAACCACCCAACATGTTTTTAAAAACCTCATAACCACCCAACATTAAATTATTCCATTTATAGTGGATGTAATTGTTATTAACACCCATGTTCAAAAAACTCGTCGCAAATTGATTTGGAGTTTTTTTTTTAATGTCTACTCTTAAGGATTCTTTTAAGTTTCATGGCTAGAAGATTGTTCATACTCAATTGCAATATTCTTGCCAAGTTGACAATATTCATCTATGACCAAAACATTTGTTCCATTTACAAGTATTTCAAGTGTAGTTGTGCAATTGTGCATTTTTTAGATGAAGATAATTTGACATTCTCCATGTGCAAGTAAGCTATGCTGGAAAAAATCATCATATGCACAAACATCATTGTGAATTTAGAAAACAACCTACATCTCATTTTATACCAACACCAACAATTTTTCATTATACACCAATAAAGGTGCAAAATACTTATGAAACATCCTTTCATGACCTTGTTAATTATTTCTTGGAAAATTCTTTGATCATCTATGCCTATTGCCACCATGATGTCTTCTAGTATGTTCCAAAATATCAAAAAGTGATTCATCCATGGTAAACTTGAATGTCAAATTGTAATTTCAATGTAACATATGCCACAATAAACACCACATATTGTATATTGTGATGGATGAAACCAGAAAGTTTACCTCACACATTTGTCATGAGCCATAACCTTTTGAGTGAGAAAAACCACATTCTCTTCTTGAAATGGTGGTTTGGTAGCTTAGCAAATACATTAAGGTGACATGTAATGACCACTTCAATTTCTCAAAAATTGCAATGTGACATTTAGTGAATACATGATTGTTACTTGTGATGGAAATGATGTGCTACGAACTAGTTGTATAGAAAGGAAAAAATGCAATGGACACCAAGGAATCTATTTGGTTCTAGTGATTAGAGAAGCAAATGTATCATGGTTATTTTGTTAAGGTGTGAGGCTTTTCCAACTTTTGTAAGAGCACAATCAATCAATCATACAAGACTTTTTACCAACTACCATAATAAACCTTGAAACAACTTTGCATCATTTAATCAACATGTAACTATCCTCAAATTTTTGTTGCAAATTTTAGCAAGAGTTAGCAAGCATGGTGGAACATTATGAATCTAGATTGTGGAAGAATCTCAATGATATAATACACGCATCATGGAAAGGTATGAATTGAAATACAACCTTATGAATTCCATAGTGGATCATGTGTTAACATTCTTAATGAAATCATAAAACTTTGTCATTCTTGTAGTAAATGTGGCATCAACAATTTTTTGGGTAATTTATTAAAATTTTCCATCCTCAAACTCCTGCAATAAGGAATGGTTCACATTAGAACCCTTGAAGCCATGGCCTATAAAACCCCTTCATATGTTGCATTTTGGATGAAGCCCTGGGAAAACCCATGGGTCATGATTCAAGGGCATTTATTCCTAATGTAAACCCAATTTGGACCAAAGAACAAACACTTGATTTTCTCATGGCCCATCTCTTCTTCATTGATCCCCACAATCTCCCTTATTTTGTCCATAAAATGTAAACATTGTGAGAACAAACTTGGGGGCTTCTCTTCAAGAAATTTTAGATCCTCATCACTATAAGGGGATCTTATATGTGAAAGTTGTGAATTCCTTTCTTTTGGCTAAAATGCAATGTAATTGAATGTTTTAACAAGAAAACCCATGAATTTGAATTTTAGCCATGGAAAGGATAACCCACATCTCTTGGGAATTTTGATTCAACCGTTGTGATTATGAGTAATCTTGATCATGTGGATAGGCTTTTATAGTTGAAAATAAAACTAAATTCTATCACAAAAGTTTCAACACCTTGAAAAGCTTCAAAAAATGATTTAAAAAATGAGATATTTAAAAAAAAATTGTGTGTAGGGTTTAAAGGGCATTCATTTTGTTGAAGGGGGGAAGCCACCAAAAAATCCTTCCAACTTGACTTTCCAAAAACATATAAACATTAATTTAAAAAATCATAGATGAGTGGCTGGGATTTTTTTGGCCCATGGGTTGTCACTATTTTCATCAAGCCCCCATAAAAAAGGTGGGCTTGAAAAAATACCCCAAGGGTTCAAACAACATTATCCATAATAATCCACGTAAGATTTCAACAAGTTTTTTTATTCAAGGCCATTTGCTTGGGCTTGGGCCTCAAACTATCCTAATGTAAACCCAAATTAACCACACTTTGGACCAATGACGGATTTTAGATTTTTGTGATCCCAAGCCTAAGCATTCTAGTGTAAATTGCCCTTAATTCATAGACTTTTGTGGAAGAACATATAGTATTGCCCATAAATTCACTATTGTACATATAAAATATTATAATTTGCAAAATTTGATGTGAATAAGCAAATTGAAAGTAAACACAAGCTAATAGTAATATTTCAATTTAGAAAGTCATGCACAAGCTATTATTTCTAGATCATCATCAAGCTTTCTTCTAATATTAAAATAGATGATGTAAATTTGAAATGTCATTAGATCCAAGCCTAGGATTCTTTTTCTTTTTTGTCAAATAACTATGAATCACCTAATTAATCATTTACAATGAGGATTGCCATTGCTAGGAGCATGGAAACAACTAGATCATTAGCAACACAATCCTTTTAGTGGGTATTTTTTTACTAGTACAAACAATTTTAGGAGCCATCAACTTAGGTTTATTATCCTTCCAAACCCATTTGAGGTTTGCATGGGAGCTTCTTTCCCCAATGGTGATGGTGTGCATCCCTTTTTTTGAACAACTGGTAGAGAGAGGAGCAGATCGACTTTAAAAGAGTATTTTAAAAAGATTGCATGATCATTTTTTTTTAACATCATTTCTTATTTGTTTTTTGATTTGCATTGGGTATGTCTAAAATCTTGTGCGGGGCGAAGTGTGGGTATGTGGTTGTTTGTTCAACCAATGATCATTTTTCTCAATTAACTTCAAAAAAAAAATTCACTATGTTGTGCATTCAATTGGGCCTCCCCCATCCTTTAGCCCTTGGTTTGTTACATTGCATTTGTGGCCAACCTTTGGACCCTAGGAGGATCCACTTTTTTTTGTTATGCCCATGGTGGGGAAAACATAATTTCCCATGATTCTATGTTTTTTTGTTATGCCCATGGTGGGCAAAAGATAGTTTCCCATGATTCTATGTGAGATGCCTTTGCATCTAACACAAAGGATGCAAACCCACATTCGTTTACCCCTTACTTTATAGTTTATTGTATGTGGGTTGACATTATGGTTTTGGTGGATGGCATCTAAACATTGGTTGACATCATCATCGTTGACCCCATTTGAGCATATTTGGTTTCACGGGCAATTCCATTGTGTGGGGTTGCCGTTACAATTACACTTCATGTTAAAGATGACCTTTATCACAATTAATACCTATTCGATTAATTTTTCCTTCTAGCTATAGAGGTCTTTGGGTGTTTGCATTAACAAGGCAACAATTTTTTTCATTAATATGTCAACATGACATGGAGAACAAAAGGGCTTTGTAGGCCTTCCTCTTTTGGTTTTGCATTCATTTTATACGTAGAGGGTATTAGTGGTGTTGCAATGAATGTGAGCAACCTCTATTTCGAGGCATGTTTTTATTGTAGGTGAAGGTTTTTTTAGGTTAAATGTTTCTTCAAGTGTTATTCCTTTCTCTTTATTTGATATGTTCATTGCAACAAGGGGAAGGGTGGGGGTGAGTATTTGATTTGTTCATGTTTTCCTTGTGGTTTACCCTTGTTGGCAATTTACATTTTTTGCCTAAACTTGGGTCCGTCCATCTTGTACCTTTTTTTTCCCCTTTTTTGGGTGTTTTGTTTTATTGATGTTTGATAGGTTTTCATCATTTGTTCATATCTCATGGAGGTCCCATAACTAGTAATATGTAAAGTTTCTAATAGAATGTGTTTGAAATAATCAGGTGTGAAGGAAGGTATAAACATAATCTAATTCAGAAAAAAAATTATAACCACATATGAATATTGTAATACATTTTCAAGTTTGGCATTTGGGTGCTGAATAATTATTTTATTTTTCAAAATCCACTTTGACATTAAAAATAATAATTTGTGAAATTTCAGCAATAAATATAAACAATTTATTTAGTAGGTTCTCTTCACTTTGAACCTTCTAACATAGTGAGATCTTTTACAACTATTTTACTATTTCATTTTGCAAAAAATGAGGAGACACAATCTTCCACCAAATTATAGGATAAAAAATCATTGCCAATTATTATTAGATATTTATTTTGCAATGGTGGAATGGCTTGAAGCAAGAAGCTTGAGTTTTGACCCATTTTTGAAAATTTCCCTCCATTTTAATTTGTTAAAATTTAATTATCACCAAACATGATGAGGTATTATGGTATTTAACCTTTCAAATATGGTTCT
>Ga0116227_10000356_pt1 | contig 86350 bp, 66 predicted proteins | sample S1TSphgellanicum_FD_89693 | JGI IMG/M metagenome (GOLD analysis project Ga0116227, IMG submission 89693) | Host-associated microbial communities from peat moss isolated from Minnesota, USA - S1T2_Fb - Sphagnum magellanicum MG | ecosystem: Host-associated > Plants > Peat moss > Unclassified... | reverse complement strand
GGGGGTGGGGGGGGGGGGGGGGGGGGGGGGTGGGTGGGGTTGGGGGTCATTTGGTTTACTTCCTCAGGACTTGCAACATCACATGCTGCATTTTGCTCATCCCTTGGTTACAAAGTGTTCAGGAAATTTTGTCAAGTGGGGTGCCCATTTTGTCAAACAGCTCATTGATGAAGTCAGAAGATCATGAATTTGTCTCCACACTCTAAATGCTCTTGATCAAATGAGCTGAGTTATGTGGAGATGAACCTCCTGCAAATTCTTGCATGGATAGAAGTGTGATTGCTTCACATCACAGAAGTAAAGACGTTTGTATTATTTATGGTGGTCTTTGCTCGATACATGACAGAAGATGGCAAGGAGTTTGAGTTGTAAGTGGCCCTCCTAGCCAATCTAAAGACTCTGATTAGTACAATGTCATGTGTGTTGATCAACTTTGATGAATGTGACATCTAACTGCATTTCACCTAAACACATCCAACATGTTCAACTATCTATAGATATGTTGGATATGTCAGATATGTTCTGTAAATATCCAACAATATTTTGTCACCAAAAAGGAGAAGGACCAAACAACAACCAGACCCCTCTGTTGTACTCACTTTGACAGAGTGAACATGGGCAATCACATATCAAAGAAATAGCATAGCAACATCATTGGTCTAAATCCAAATGAGAGATTCATTACTGGAGCAAAATAATCTTGCCCGAACCTCTGCAGATATGGCTCCTACACAGAACCTCAAGGACTAAAACTCATAGTTCAGATTTCACAAAGATCCTCAATAGCACGAGCTTCCTCTTTTCCAGTATGTTCATCAGTAGTCTAACAACTACTCAGTCAACGATTGAGCTCCAAAAACAAACCACTCGAGCTGTCTATCTATACACTTTCCAAACTTCACCAGTCTACAGCACCGATCCTTACTTTCGACCTGACTCTCACCAGATTTTGGAGCTAGTCATCCCCTAGTTACTAACGCAGCGGAAGAAATTAGCAACTAGCAATCTTCTAAGCTCCTCTACATTCTCCAAAAATCTCCTACTTCTTCTCTGTTGATCTCTGCTCTTGCAAGCAAACAGATCTACTCATCTACTATACGTTTTCTGAACTGACTAGCATGATCTGCCTCCGCCCAAAACTCTCAGGACCCAGAACCTCCTTTTTAGCTCCTCTTCGAACTTCCAAGATCTACCCTTCAACGTTTAGCCTCCTCCTTTTTGAATTGCCAGCTCCCGCGCCGTCCTGCATTCCAACCGCCTCAAACCATAAATGCCAGCACCTCCTTTGCCATAATTCGGTGCCGTCTTCCTCAAGTGTGGTGAACTTCCATGACCAAACCAGAGTAGCCGCCATGCATTGTTGCAATAATGAGACGTAATGCGCAGCCAACCTAGTGATGGTGCAAAAATCAGGATCGGAATCAGCATAGTTCCATTGCTCGGTCACCCCATGTTCGGTTACAATTTGACATATCCAACATGAGGAGTTAGGAGATGTTTAGGAGTATCTGAAATCAATTCTCCTATTGCTACTAGGCACTCTATGCATTATTAGTGCATTATTACATAGGATTATAGGGTCAATGCAAAGGAATTTTTTTGAAGGTCACACAATCGCTTTTAAAACATTGTTAAATCAATCTAAATTGGTATACAATATCTTACCATATTTTTGAAAATGCACATTCGGTTGAGTAAATGCATAATCGAATGACTCACTTTTGTTATTAAACAATGTTTTTTTCATGGGTAACTTTTACTAAAATGCATGTGGTGATTAACATATCTTTAGATTTATTAATTGAGATTTGAATCTAAGCTAACAACTTCATTATGAAGATAATTATGTGGTATTTATTGATAAAAATTTTATTTGTTAATAGTAATCAACTTTTGAAGATGAAAAATATGGATTGGTTATCTAATTAAAACATTACAAAATGAAAAAAAATGATATTGATTCACATTTTAAATTTATTATTGGGACTCAATATATGATGTAATACAATATGATAATTTTGTATAAAAAATATTTTTTTTTAGAATTTTAATTGTTTAATAGTTAGGGACTTTTGAATGTCCATTTCAATCACTTAAAAATATCTTGTATGGATTCATAAGGAATGTAATTTTTGTTGTTTTTGAGTCATTCAATTGTACATTCACCCAGTTGCATACACTTCTACACTTTCATTTACACACATTTGAATGTTTTGGAAGCTATTAACTACATATGTTTATTCATGATGAATTGAAATGTTAAGTGTTTCCCTTTACATGATTTGGTCCCACTCAATTTGAAAAAAAATACACTTTCAAACAACTAGAGAAACACAACTTCAAGTCTATGTTGAACAAGAAAAACCATTTGAAGAAAAACTTATTAAGAAATCAAATAAATAAGGAACATTTAATCATAGGTAATATTGAAGTTTCCTACCCAAGGTTTTCCATTGCATTATCGAAGATTAATGATGAACCATCTCCATTCTTCACAATACAGAAAGAATGGTGCTGATTTTTAGGTTCACTCATTATATTTTTTGTAACTATTCCATTTTAACTTCCACAACAATGTCTTTCAACTTCCTAAGCAAGTAATTAACATAAATGGCCTTGCACTTGATTTTCCTTGTAGGATAGGGGTTCGCCATGGAGACATCCAAAATTCATTAAAGGATTTATTTGGTTTGTGCTAGTTTTATTTTTAAATATTAGTCATTGAAGCACTAGGTTGTATCATTGTATGTCTCACACCAAGCACCTTTCATTTCCTCCAATTACTAATTTACTTCTAAGGACTTCATTTGCATATTAAAATTTTCCTTGTTACTTCCTTTTATTCAAACACAAACTTGGAATATAAGATTGAAACATAATTCAAACTTTAAACAATATTAACTACAATTAGGTCCTAACAATTTACAATATGCATTGGGGAAATCATCTAGAAACTCTAGAGTTGAATTCATAGAAGCAAACCTTGCACCAAATTTACAAGAAACATCAAAGCATCATAATTTTTTTTTGTAATAGCATATTAATTAAGCTCAACATTTGACTTATAGATAAACCTTTGGAGCTAGAAGGATAAAAATGAAAAACACCGAACCAAAAACCATGTCAAATCGTGTTCAAAACTACATTTTTTTATATACATGCCTATATAGTGCCCTTTCAACGACATGTTAATCATAGCAAGTTGTGCTTTATGATTAATATAGATGTTGAGGAATTTAAATTGAACCATTGGATCTTTTGATTTTGAGTTTTGATTTGAACAAAGGACCTTTAAAGTTGAGCAAGTGTTTAAACATTACTAGTTTCACAAAAGGGCCCTTAATTTTCATAAAATACAAAAAACATTAATGTTGATTTTTTTTTGTAATAATAGGGGACTATTAGACACACATATAAAACACTCAAAATATAAGGAATATATATATATTCCCAAAAAATTGAAAATTTGGGTTTATTTGATGTTCATGAATCCTTTATATGACATGTAAATGTCATGCAATGTAAATGGTATTGAAAACAAACTTGTAGCTTATAATATAAATAAATAAACCTCAAAGTAGTTGACATGTTTTTGCATAATTGTAAAAAAATTGATTATTTTTCAAAACAAAACACATAAATCTAGTGCAAAATCTTAAATTTTTTGAAAATCATATTTATTTGAAAATGATCAACAAAGAACATGTGATATATTGGGGAAACTATAACAAGTAATAATTTTTAAAAATTAATTGTTAAAAAATTCCTTTCTATGAATTTTTTTTTGGTAAAAGGACTATAGTGCTTTGAAACAAAATAAACAAATTGGTTCATTGATTTGTGATTGCGTCTAGAAAGCTTTAAGATTTTTCCCAAATGCAACCATTCTTTATTCTTGGTTTTGTAAAACATTTTAGAATGATGGAATTGACATGAGGTGTTAAAATCGTGTTAATATCTAAATTTTTTGGTGATAAAACACATAATAAAATGTCTAATTTTAAGAGCCTTAAGAATCTTAAAACATTGTCAAATCCAAAAAAATATAAGAAAAAACCAATATAAGTATCATCAAACTCACAATTTGATTTAAATTATCTGCCATGATCACCAATAAAGTTCTTTTTTAACACCCCAATTTGGCTTGCATTATTTGGGTTGAAAAAATGAAGGAGGTAGGTTGCAAACATAAAAAGAAAGCTTTTCCTTTTCCACCTCCATGCATTGTGACTATTGTCCAATTTAATTACATGTCAATTATATTTGGCCATATTAAGTTTGCAAGTGGCTTGTTGCACTAATTAATGGTCAATATTATTCATAGTTGTTACATTCACAATGTTGTTCATTTATGAATATAATTTGAACATTATTTAATTATTTAATAATTTTAAATTGTTAACATGGAAATTCAAATATCCTTTAATTTTATTTACACAATGCATTATAATGGGTTAGTGATTTTTTTGACATTTTTTCAACAATCAACATTGTATATGAATTGAACCATCAACTTTTAACATGTTGAAACCATTGTTTAGGAGTTGCATTTTACACTTACCATAATCTATTAAAACACATGTTATAATTTCAAACCCCACATTCATATTGGAATGAATTAATGATTTTTTCACATATTAAAACCATTACTCACAATTTGCATCTTACATTTATTATAATATATTAAAACACAAGCCACTCAATATTTTACAATTATACTTGAATAATTTAGCGAAAATTTTCACATTTCTTGAATTATCAACATCTTTACATGAGTCGAATAATCCATTTTGAGCTTATTGAAATCACTATTCAAATGTTACATATTGCACTTATTAATATATTTTGAAACACGCATAACAACTTAATGTGAACATTTATACTTGAATTATTTATTTGTGGGAGGAGTGAAGGATTTCAATAGAAGATTAGATGATTAAATTCATTAGTTTCCATGAATCTTTATATTAGGAAGATACTTGTGTGTGACACTCTTGTGTGAAAGAGAAGGAGAAGAACATGGGGGAAAATTATATTTGTTTTTATGTAATGGAAAATGGTTGAAAATTGTATAGATTATAATGTTTGTTCTTAGTGTGTTCTACTTAGAGTGTAATAAAAGAAAGGAGAGTAATTCATATTAAATTTATAGAACTTTGTCATTGACACACTCCCAACTCCTTGAAGGACTCAAATGTGAGTCCAAGTAGAAGACAGCGGAAGAGGGAGGAATTGAGGCACGTTCCTTAGTTCACAACACTTAAAGGGGTAGAAGGGCGTGTTGGAGCTTCGAGATGGGACTAGGAAGAGTTGACAAGCTCCACTCACTCACACGAGCCTGCACACAACCCACACAAAGTAGTTAGTGCATAGTTGGAGCACCTTTGGTGCTAGGACGAGCCACGGGCAACATGGACACACTAGATTCACCACAGCCCAGACTTGGGGGAAGCCACCACCTTCCCCCTTATAGTATACTTTGTGGCAGGCTGGCCACAGAGCCTACATCCAAATGGTTTTTCTCTCCCGGGACTCCCGAGTGGGAGTCCCGAAATTGCGCCAAATGGGACTCCCGCGACTTTGGAGCCCCATAACTTTGCGAGCAGACACTCGAATCGAGATGCAGTTTGAAGCAAAGTTGTAGCTCTCATCGAGAGCTTTTCAATGGTATGTGGCATGCCCCCTATAGCCAAGTAAATCGGGTCGATTCCCGACTTTTTGGGGTCGGGAGTCAAACTGCCAGTTTGATTCCCGACCCTTCTTTTGGCCATAACTTATGTTTCAGATGTTCAAATGAGTAATGTGAGCCTATTTTAGACATCTAAGTTCCAAGAGCTTTTCAATGATATAAAGATTTCCACAAGCCATTGAGTTTTGAACCCTGAAATCGCTCTCTGAAGTTTCGGGTGTCCATCAAGACTCCATCTCCCAAAGTGGGAGTTACCTTGGGAGTGTGAGGGTTCACTCCCTCATAGTCCCTCACACTTTCTTGCACTCCCAGGAGTATGTGATGTGACTCCCGGGCTTCTTCTTGCCTTGACTCCTGTGCTTCTTCTTGCCTTGACTCCCGAGCTTCCTCTTGGCCTGCAACCTTGTCACCCCTTTGCCTTGGTTGCGAGCCCAAAGCTAGGGTTGTGACAGTCACCTTTATGTATTATTATTTCTTTACAAAGTTAGAATATTACTTACTTTCTATTTTAACTTTAAAACAAGAAATATTTTTTACCACAAAGCGGTAATTGCCATTAGAAGGTAATAATACAAAAGTAGACATGAAATTTGAGGTTTGTAGGGAAAATAATGTTGATACAAATATTAGGCGGCATCCACAAAGGTCCACAAGTGTTGAAGATGGTAGGAAGTAACCACAGAGGGTCTATAGGTGTTGTAGACGATGGGCATCAACCATAAAAGGTTTGAAGGCACTATAAATGGTAGGTAGCAACTACAAAGGGTCTACAAACACTACAGATGGTAGGCAATAGTCGTAAAGAGTTTGCATGCATTCTAAATGGTAGGTAGCAATTACATGAAGCCTACAAATGGATGTGGATATTTTTCAAGTCTACAAAGGATGATAGTTGTTATAGGATGGTAGTTGCAACATGAGGGTAGGTAGACCAAAAGCAGTCCCTACCTTCAAATCTTTCCATTTTTCTTATTATTTAAAAATTATTTGGTAGCCTTCTACATGTTGGTTATTAGGTTGTCAAATCATAACCTAATTGGATAACCACAATATTACAAAAACTAATTGGAATATCCTCCAAAGTTATGCCCCATCCTTTTCCTTTTGAAGTCCAATAAACCTGACCCAACAATTTCCCTTTTCATACTACACTTGAAAACAATAAAAAAACATCTAAACACATGCATATCCAACACAAAAAGAGGCCACAAGCATTATTAAATTGTATGTAAATAATATGATAAGTATAATACAATAATAATATTATTTAAATAATAGTATGATAAGTATCACACTATAACATTGTAGAATGAAAATTTCATACTTGTAGACGATGTTACATCCCTTTATAGACAATTGTGTTTGCATAATCAATGGGACGACCACATATGTTGGACCATTCTCATATGAATGTTTGTTGTTGTAAGGCATGTCATGTACAAATGTGAGCTGAAAAGCATGAAAGCAATGTACAACACCATTTCCAATTAAAATTTTATATTTAAAACATTATTCGAAAGCATAAAAAATTAACTTAACTAAAAATTTTGGGCACAACTGCCCTTCTTATTACATGCAAATTGGCTTCCATTTCTAATTACACATTTGCAACCAACACCAAGAACCATCCAGTTATGGTTATTAGAATATTTGTTAGATCTGATTAGATTATAATCTGGCTTGCTTTAATTATGATTTGCACTTTGTGATGTACATGAAGTCATAGGAATGACCATTACATCAAAATGTGTTTTAGTTCACTCTGGGTTTCACTAAATTTTGAATGAATTTGAACATTTTTACCTTGGTGAAATTGGTCAACCCCCTATTGAACACGGGCCAGTTACTACAAACAATGAATTATTTCATTAATACCTAGTGAAACAAGGTTACTCTCAAATGAATGTAATCAACCTAAACACCTATTCTAGGGGATTAGATATGAGAATATTTAATCAACTTACCATTATTAACCATGCACACACAACTTGTGAGGTTTGATCCCTTTACCTTTATAATGGAAGCAAACACCCCTACCATGAAGTCACCCCATTTGTTGTGATAATATGTTACATTACATTTTATTTATCAAATACTTCATTTTAAACATCACAAAAACATAAACTTTGAAAATTCATATATTATTGAAATTTTGTTTAAATGAAATGATTCGAGTTTACTTTTTTTAAATTTCAATAATGTACATAATTACATTTATTTCCTTTTGAGAATGTAAAATCATTTGAACAATTGTTTTAAAATATAATTATTCAATAACATTTCAATGACCATTCTTTTGATTATTTTTTTAATAAATGGATAATATTTTTGTTAATATAATAATATTACCTATACTAAGTTATTTTCAATTATTATAGGGATATTTTCATTAATTTAAATTATTTCACCCTACATTATTTAAGGCTATTTATGGTTATTTTAATTTACTTTTGATTATTTTGTGTTACTATTGGTTTTTTTTATTTTTTTCTTTTCACTTTAGGCTATTTTTGGCTATTGTAAGTTTTTTTTTGTTATTTTATGTTATTTTTGGCTATTGTAAATTATTTCACTTTAGGCTACTTGTAGCTATTATAAGTTATTTTTTGTTATTATAAGTTATTTCATCTTAGGCTATTTTGAACTATGTGGGGCTATAGTTGATTACTTTTGGCTATTAAAAGTCATTTCACTTTATGCTATTATTAATAATTATAGGTTATTATAGGCTATTTCACCTTGAGTTATTTTTGTCTATTGTAGATTATTTCACTTTAGATTATTTTTGGCAATTCTAAATAATTTTAAACAATTTTAATATATGGTTATTAGTGGCTATTGGTTGTTCTTTTATTAGGGCTATTAATGGCTATTTATAGTTATTCTATTGGTGGTTGTTCTATTAATGGCTATTAGTGGATATTCTATTGGTGGTTATTGATGGCTACTATATTAGTGGCTATTAGTGGTTATTTTATTGGTGGGTAATTTATTGTAGGCCATTGGTGGTTATTTTATTGGTGGCTATTGATGGCCATTCTATTAGTGGCTATTGTATTATAAATTATTATTGGATATTTTAGGCTATATTATCATAGGCTATTAGTAATTATTTTATTTTAAAATATTTTTCATAAATTACTATTTTTATTATATGTTATTTTACCTTAAGTCATTATATTATATTTTTGAGTATTTTAGATTATTATATTTAAAATAAAATAACCTAAGGTATAGCCTAAGGTTAGTTGAATAATTTAATTTTAAATAACTTAAAATCCTATAGTAAATTAGCTAGGATACTTTAAAGTAGAATAATGTATAATAGTTTAAGGTATAATAATTTATTGTTTATAATAATTTATAATAACATAGGTTATAAATAATAATAACTAAAATAACCTAAAATAATATAGGGTATATCATAAAGTAGCATATATAGGGTATCTAAAAAAACATAGAAATAAATCTATTTATTACAATAAATTATACTAATGAATTATGTCAACTAGTAGTGAAACGCGATGTTTACATAATGATATTATAGTGAAATAATTTTAACCAAGGTGAAATCACTAAAATGCAATGAACTTATTTCACTTTTAAGGTCCCATAGTGATTTAAGCTAATGAATTGCACCCCGCTTTTGTAGTAGTGGAGGTAGTTATTACATCATTGACCTAAGGTATGGGCATTAATTCTCACCCACTTGAAATGTTTAATTGACAATTTGCCAACTTTGATTGTTGACTAGCACATTATACTCCACAATTTATTACAAATCAAAATCACAATCAAACTTAATCACACCTTTACAATCAAAGTGATAAGACATCTAGAAACAATTTTTCACAAGCAAAAAGAGCAAATTAGCTTTATAACCAAAAAAATGCGATGCAACCCACAATGTTGATATAGAATAAGCTTGGGCATATCCAAAAGATAGATTTGCATGTACATAAATAGACTATACATTATTTAATATGCATAGATTCTAGTAGTAAATCAAACATAATCAAAACTATTTCTTAAAGATTTTTTTCAAAGGTCTTTTTTATGCATGCTTACTACTCTAATTTTTTTTTTCTTTGATTTTTTCTTCCTAGATCCACTTTCAGGACAAGTAAGAGACCCATGAATGATCCTTGGTTCAAACTTGTACCATAACTTTGATTAAGGAAATCATCCACCTTTTTACGGGTTAAAAACATAAGTTTTGGATGTACGTCATTTTGGGTGGTTTTAAATGCATTCTTTTGTACAACATTGACATGCCCTATGTCCTTGTGAACAACCCCAATTATTTGACCTCCTTTGCTACGCCTTGGTGATTCAGCACTACACATGATAATGTTGGATTGAGGGTGTTCTATAGCTATTTGCACACTCTCTTACCCCACTTCAAATGTTTTCTTTACCTCAAGGCCATTATCCCCATCTAAACATGTAGTAGGATCATGTGTTGGGTGTTTTTTTTTTAGTAGGATGTAGCAAGACTATAATCAAGACTTCTCTTTTGCATTAGTATCTATTGACTAGCATCTAGCTTGAGGCTTGCATGAGGTACTCCCTCTACTAGACAATACACCTAGTTTCAAAAGTGACATGTCCTTAAGATCATTAGACTCTTGGCCCTTTGAAATGTGGTTTTTTTTTGCCTAATTCACTAACTTCTGATCCAAATGCAACCCCTGTTAAATCTAAAACTTTAACATCCAATTCTATATACTTCAATAAATTTTTATAAATAATTGGCTTCCTAAATAAAACTTGTTTTTGTTGTTTTTATTTAAATGAAAGGTGTAACATGTAGGAGACTTTGACACGCCCCTAAATTCCTTGAAGAACCCAAATGTGGGTCCTAAAGTGAAACAATTGAAAAAGAAAGGAATCGAAGCATGCTCCTTAACTTGTAGCATTTAGGGGCTAAGAGGGCATGTTGGAGCTCCGAGATGGGACTAGGATGAATTCACAAGCAAGAGTTCAAGATGAAATCAACATGCACAACCAAGAAAAGAGGATGATTAATGCAAGTTGAATGCAAGTGGTGTGGGAGTGGATTTATTAGGGATAACTTCAAGCACAAACTTTACACGATTCGCAACCTTTGGGAGGAGGCACCACTTCCTTCCCTATAGTATACTTTGTGACTCTCTGCAGGGGCTACATCCAAATGACATTTTTTCCCAAGACTCCCAAGTGGGAGTCCCAAAATTAGGACTTTTGTTGTCCTGAAAATTTGGATGCTCATATCTTCTTCAGAACAAAGCTATTTGGAGCATGCAAGGGCGATATCATATAACCTTCAAAGAAATCTTTACAAAAGTGTATTGCACACCCTAATTGGAGGTCATTTGACCTTTGCTCTAAGGGGATTTATGGTCAGAAGTCAAATTCTCAATTTGAATCCCAACCCTTCTTTTGATCATAACTCATGCATTTTAAGTTAAATGAACATTGCAAAGGCATTTTGGCATCTAGATTTCAAGAACTTTTTAATAGTATCATGGGGGCCCAATTTGGTGTTTGTTTGCATTTTCAACCAAAGCTCTAAACACTCGGGACTCCCACACAAGTGCAATTCCTAGTGGGAGTGCATTTAGGAATCATTGGGTTCCATCTTTTGCATTCTCCCCCATTTGTGAGAATGTGTTTCACACCCAGGTTTCACATCTTGGCCTCATGGGCCCTTGCACTCTACACTTAATTGTGATAAAAGACTTCCAAGAAATTACATCACGAACATGATGAGTATTATTAGAAAAAAGTCATAGAAATGGCATGGGACAAATGGAAGCTCAAATCAAAATTGGACTCTCACTTTGGGGCTAAAAGAAATTTAGGCCCCAAAAGATGAGGTAAGCAAAGTGAGCTTGCGAGGACGTGCTAATGTTTAAAGTTCGTCCCAAAGGCTAATTGTTAGTGGAGGTTAACTTGGGAAGTCATGACCATGTTCGTGTAGTATAATTGCGTAACTTAGGACTTGGGTTTTGCAAAACCCTAGTGTCCATTCTTGTACCTTTATAAACAAACCTTTAGTTAAGTTTGATTATGGTGATCAAGGCGCAAGGTTGGAAAAGGAGTCATGTTAAGTAACTTAGGTCAATATTAGACTTGGTTTGAGTTCCTCGTGAAAGGAAGGATTGAATAATTGCCTCCCAAATGAGGGCTTCATTAATTATGCTACTTTAGGTCTTTTGATGAAATCAAGGTTAAGATTTTTTGTTGAGCCCCTTTTGGATTTGCCAAAAAGAGTGTTGGAAACTTGGGGATGCCTAAATTAACTTGAAGTAAGGTCATGCCGCAAAAGTTGACAATTGATAGCCATGGAAAAAAAGAAAAAAATTGCATGGGAAATTAAATGTTCAAGATAAATCCAAGCTTGGTGACAATATTGTTATTTGAAAAAAATGTGAAAATTTTAATGTTAATGTGAACATTAACCTCTCTTTCTAGTGGGGGAGAATGTCACAACCCTAACATTAGGTTCGTGATTAAGTGTAGAATGCAAGGGCCCATGAGGTCAAGAGAGTGTGTTTGGGTGTGAAACACACTTTCACAAATGAGGGAAAGTGCAAAAGATGGAGCCCAATGATTCCTAAATGCACTCCCACTTTGGGAATTGCACTTATGCGGGAATTCTAAATGTTTAAAACCTTGGTTGCAAAGGAAAAAAAACACCAAATTGGGCCCCCATGATACCATTATAAAGGTCTTGAAGTGTAGATGCCTAAAGTGCCTTCACATTGTTCATTTAGACTTAAAATGCATGAGTTATGATCAAAAGAATGATTAGGAGTCAAATTGGGAATTTGACTTTCGACCACAAATCCCTTTAGAGCAGGGGTCAAATGATTTTTGATTAAGGCATGCAATACACCATTGGAAAGATCATTTTGAGGGATATAAAATATTGCCTTCGCATGCTCCAAACACATTTGTTTTGAGGAAGATATGAACATCCAAAGTTTTGGGACAATGAGAGTCCCAATTTTGGGGCTCCCATTTGGGAGTCCCAAGAAGAAGTCCCATTTGGATATAGGCCCCAAGGAGAGTTTTAATTTAATTTAAATTAATATTATTCTTAAATGAAAAAAAATAGTATTTACATCAATGACCATACATAACCATTCATTTTTACAAATAAAATTACATTTATTTATTTATTTGATGAAATTTTATCATAATTTTTAATCAATATTAAGATATACCAGAAATAAAAATGAATAAAAATGATAATTTCATAATTCAATCATTAATTATATATCATTACTTGATATGTTGTAAACTAAATTTGGTTTACATAAAAATCAAATATTACATGTATGAACATATACAAGTTAAATTACTAATTTATATTCAAGAGAATTTATTCAAAATATATATGCATTACAAAAAATACATCACACATAGCTATTCATTTATTTACATAATTTTTACATGTAATTTAATGTTATCATAATTTAGCATAAATATTAACATATATCATATGTATAAAAAACAAAGTCACCTATTACTTGTTTAATTGAGTTGAGAAATAATTACAACAAAGTTGCAAATGAAATTACATTTCATCCATCTTTTAATACATTTTATCATCCATACATGTGTTGATAGTGTCACCAAAATAGTTGAAATTAGTTAACATCTTAACTATGTGCCAATTAGAGAACCTTTAGTCAATACATGTTTTTCACTATTTCCCAACATAGTAGACATTTCAACTTGGACATTGTTGATGCCAAAAATATTTAATGGAATATTCAACAAAATACCACTTAGTTAAAAATTATTTTTAACTATATACAAATTTCGTTGATGAATCAACTTAATCGGTAATTGTCATTATTATATTTAAAAATTAAAAACTTATAGTTGTAACATAGTTGCAAACCATGTTTAGTTGAAAACTTTTTGGTTGAAAAGGGGGGGTTTTCTACTAGTGAATGTGATCATTCTTAAATGGTGAAAGAATCTGGAAGCATACACCCATGAATTGAAGACTATTCTAATATGCTATTTGTTATATATGTTGACGCTATAGGCCCATTGTCAAAAACTAGAAGTAACAACAAATATATTATGGCTATTATACATCATTATTTTAAGTGCTCACAAAGGAACAAACCTCTACTATTGTTGTTAGATTTTTTGATTTTTTTTTTTTATAATAGATTTGGTGTCCCCAAAATATGTGCTTATTGACAAGGGTGGGGAATGGATGGCAAAATTTAATATGGTGTGTAAGAATTTCAAAATCACACATTGATTCATTACTCCACGTTGGCCTCATTGCAATGGAATGGTGGAAATAATGATCAAGATTTTGAAATGGTTCATTATTGTTTCATCACACAATTTCAATAAAATCCATGCAAAAATCGTAAAACAATATGTTTATGCAGAATTTGTGGGCTTTCAAAGTGTAAAAATGGCACAGAAAAAGTTATTATTATTATTTATATAAATGATGTGTCTATTTTGCTTATGATGTTTTGATATGAAGTACTTATTATTTACATTTAACTAAATCCATATAATGATCATGATGTAATTTTGCATAAAACTATGAAATTTTTGTATGGACTTATGAAAATTGAATTTCGCACAAAATTTATATGAACCTATGAAGCTTAGTATATTTGTGATGAAAATTTTGAGAGGAAGGACTTCAAGGTTGACAATTGACAATAGTCTAAGCAACCTAACAATGTAAGACAAGAAATTAATGACCAAGTTGAATGTCAAGAAATGGCATTACATATGATTCAAAAATGGAGCTTGTGGCACATTTACATGAATATTCGTTGGAAAATGTGGAGTAGACCCAAAAGAAATAAAGGAAAATATATGTTGCCAAAGAAAGGCGCATCATGTTTCATGTTTTGGTGAGGGAGAAGTTTGAATGAAGATGCACAAGCTCAATGAAAACACTCATCTATTGGCAAGTTGGGAAAGGAGTTCAAGAATAAGATGATGGAGCCAAGATTTGCATTCTCAAGGATTAAAAAAATAGGTTTGGGAGAGGGCTAGATGCAACCTCCAAGTATACCATCACATGTATATATATAATTTAGGATGGGAATGGATACAAATACTTAAAATGAATTATTGATGGATGAAGGATGAAAAAACACCTAAAAACATTTTTGCTTTCAGCATGTTTTTAGGAGGATTTGGACATGAGCAATGAAGGAAATTAAGTTTCCTTATTTCAATGTTGTTTATTTGTTGTGACAATGATGGCTACATTGTTGAATGGTGATGTGTTTTTGCTAGGCTATCAAGACCTTATGTGTGGTGTGCTTGGTTAACATCTATCTTTCATGGACCTTAGCTCTTAATGGAGAAGGAAAATGGAATAATGGTTATTGGTTAGGAGGATTCCGGTGAGGGATGTGAAGAGATCTTCAACAAAGATTTAAGGTGTGATTGTAATTGGATTGTTAACAAAGTCTAGAGTGAGTCATCAAATAAAGTTCTCTTCCATTTATGTGTTTTAGAATTGGTGAGGATGGTGTATGAGATGAATGCTGAATTATCCTCTATTGTCATTGTGTTCAAAATTTTCAAAATTTCTATTGCACATAGAGAAGCAAAACGTGGTGTAAAACTAGGACATTTAGATGCATAGTGATAGGGTTCATATAGAGATGATGAACATTAAGGGATTTGAAGGAGCTAGTTTGTAATGGCATTCTCTTCTTCAAGTTTGGTATACTTGAAGAAATTGGGGCAATTATGTGAGGTTATAGAAGATGGTTAGTGAATCAACTCAAATTCCAATCCAAGGATAGATGACATTAGGCCTCCCTACTTCCTCTTTTAGATATAGATTTTGTGGTGCATTGTTGGTTTGCATCTAGGCCTACAACATTCAAATGTATTAGGTTGTATTATGTTGTCCATAAGTTTAAAACCCTAACTAGAACAACAATTCATTTGGGTGTAAATGACCACCCAATGGTGAATGGCAAATGCAAAAGGTTGCCCAATAGACTATAATGTTAATTGAATATGAAATATGTTTGTATATCCTATGTAAAAGCCTTTGCAATTGCCTTAAATGTGGGTAAAGCCTTCTTGTTTCAACATTTGTTTAATGATGACGAGGAGGGAACCATCAAGTTTTTGTAGGGCAACAAACTAGAACAAATCCAAGACAAGTTCATTGATTTAAGCTTGTCAAATGTTTGCAACCTTGTTGCAGGGTTTGACCATCATGGAGGAGGTTACATTGACAACATTCTTACATTGAAGTTTAGGAGTGGATATGATTACATCCATGATTGCTTTCCAAGACAAATGGTAAGACAAAAGTTTTTTATGTTCAAGATCTTAGTTCATGGGGTAGCAAGCAGACTCAACTTGGTGAAATGAATGCATCCATGAGGAGATTTCTAAAATGCTTAAATATTGTTTGACCATGTCAAACGCATCAAAGGCTATATGACAATGGCTTGTCATGTTTATGACCTAATCGATTACAAAATAATGACCACTGCAATGTGTAGCATGTAATCCAAAGACATAAATGCACAATAGATCATGTGAACAATATTGAATTAGGTCATGATGAAGCAAGGGCTTTAAAACCCAACTTCAAAGGATTCATGGTAGATAATGCCCATGCCAATTGGAATGGAATCCAAATTGTTTATGGATTTGGAGATGTTAGTGAAATAATGGTTGACAAAGAATGAACATGTTTGTTTCACTATATTCAATCTCTCAATAGACACCACAAACAAAATATCAAAGTTGACTTGCAAGATTGCCACAAACTCCTCTATAACAAGTACAAGAATTTTGTGTCCTTGGAAGAGGTGAACACTTGTTATGTAACCATTCAATGTTGTTGGTGGCTTTCATCTGGCACAACCAATGAAAGTGGAATTCAGAAAACTAACAATTGGCTTAACTTTTAACATTTTTGCATGAGATAATGGGGAGGGTTCACGACACATGCAAACATTGTTTTTCCATACATTATCCATTTTCTTAGGTCACATCATCGTTAAGCTATGCTAGATTATTTTCCTTGTCTAGAAATAGGGAAACGAGGAATTTGCTTATATGGTGACATTTGACTATTACATTCTAGCTTTCAAATAGTCTCCCTTGTATTGTTTTTACTTGTTCAATGGTCCAAGCATCCATGGCCCTAATCAAAATGAATTACTCTTATGGAAGGCCCACATGTCCAATGACCTGCAAAAAATTGTTATTGTTGTGGCTAAATACACTTCAAATTAATATTACATCAAGACAAATGGTTAATGCTACAAGTTTGGATGTCAATTGAACACCTTATAATTTGGGTCCCAAGCTAGCAATATTTTTTTTAAGTAGCTTAGAGGTGGTGGAAACTGCTTGTGGTCAATGGTGTATTGAACGATGTCTACTTGCATCCACAATTCAATGTTTTGCACTATAGAAGAATAAAAGATTCAATGGAATGCACAGATCAATACCTTGAAAATATCTATGGGACTCTTGCACCATGTTATTTGGGTTGGTGGGTTCCTTTTTGAAGCAAAAAAATGGAGTGACAAAAGCATTAGTTATGTTTCGACAACCATTGTGTGGTTGGGACCATGAAGAAGTACACTATCAATATGCTCTAAGTTCTAGATATATGGCCCACACAACAAAACATTAACTTGATTAAAAAAGAAGCAACTTCTCTTGAAGAAATTGGTTTTTCCTTCAACTACCATTGAAGAAGCAATGCTTGGAAACTATTCGAATGCGAGGGTTTGATTGTAATCAACTAGCTTGCAATGCATGCACTAGGACTATATTCCACCATGACAATATTGTGAGGTCAACAAATTCAAGTGTGTGGCCAACAATACACAACAATAAGAATGCTAGGTGGCCTACAATGTTCAAAATGACAATTGGGAGGTCAATCATCTTTTTCAAGCAAAAGTGTTCCTACACCATGGTGTGGATGGATTTACATCTTGATCTCTAGTGGCCAATAAATTAACAAGAAATACAATGTGATAATTGGGAATTACCTAGGTTGCTTGTGCATATACTTTGTCACAATGATGGCAACTTTTTTGTGCAAATGGGTGGGCCAAGTGGGTGTAGTGCAAATATATCTACTTGTTAAGGGTAAGACTATATTGTAGTAATCAAATAGATTAGGATGCATGGGATAGTGAATAGGCATTGTGATGTCTATTTTGGGACAAGCTAAGAGGAAATTCAATAGAAACAAAGTGCAATAGTGAAAGTTGATTAGGTGAGATTAGGAGTATTGAGGTTGAATTCAAATTAGTTTAAAGTAGGAGTATTGAGGAGATTTGAGAATGCTTTGGAGTTCTTTGAATGAGTTTTTTTCGAATTATTTTGGAGGAGCATAAAGTAGAGAAAGCACAAGAGTTTTTTGAAAGTTAAAGAATAGTTTGATGATGAACACAAAGTTATTAGATACTGTTTTTGTTAAAAAAATTTCGTGTTTTTTTTCCATAATTTGTTGTTTTTCCTTTTTTATTAGTATGAGAAGTAAAATTGTTGTAGAAGGAGTATAAATTCAGAATGGTTTAGACACATTAGCTATAGAAAATATTGTTGAATGGCATTCTGGACAAGGAAAAAACTTAAGCTACTTGTAATAAATCAATCTAGAAGTTATAACAAGATGAAAGAGGATAAATTCAATTGTGAACTTAATCACAACTATGGAGCCATATATTTCCAAACACATATTGAAGGAATATGATAATTTATTAATGCATAATACAATTGTAAATTTTTTAAAAAATCCTTATAGTTACAAGCATTTATTGTTGACACATGGTGAAAATTAGTTCATGATCTGTTGTAGACATATTTAAAAAACATGTTTGATGAACACAAGGCAAATGAAACCATTTTCATGAGGAAGTTGAAAGTGTATTGGGAAACATATCCAAAGTTTAAGTATGACTCACCTTCTAAAACTCTTAAGGACAATTTAAATACAAACTTCAATTAGTACACAACAAAACATTTTGGATTTTGCAACTTGCTTTTACACTACATACTAGTCAAAAAATACATATGCGATTAATGACTAATGAGTTGAAAAACCCATGTCATTTCACCCATTTAGTCACAAGGGACATTCAATTGCAAAACCTAGTCGTTTAATGATTAAGATTTTTAATTTTTTTATAATAACAAAATTCCATGTCATCATTAACCTTGGTATGATGTGTAAAGTGCATGTCATCTCAACTTAATCGTTTTATTCAACTAAGTGTTACAAAAGATGCCATAATGGATGGATGACATGTGTTAAAAATCTATGAACATGTTATGAGTCATTACACATGACCAAAAATCAACCTAGTTTAGCCCATATAACTAGCATAACCAAAAGTCAACCTAGCATAACCTAATTAGGTTAGGCAACCTAGTATAACTCACCTAGCCAAAAATCAACCTAGTTTAACCTAGTTAGGTTAGCTACCTATGTTAAGGAACCTAGGTTACCTGATCTAAACTAGGTGGCCTAGATTTAAACAAACGTCAAAATCCTAGCCCAAGAAGCCTATACTATATAGGCTACCTAACCTAAACCAAGTGGCCTAGGTATCATAGGTTGGGAGAATGAGGATTTGAACCCCTCATCTTCACTTTGGGGTTCAAATCCTCATCCATTGCATTACCACATTTTTTTATACTAATTATATTTTAACACAAAATTATAAAGCTCAAAATTTTTAATGTTGAATTAACCTTGGCCACTTTAGGTTGACCTAGCTCAACCTACCTACTACCTACCAACCTAGCCTAGACCTAGACCTCCTTAAATTGGCTTACTTGAACTAGTTTGTCAACTTGTAATACTTGCTAACTTAGCTTAAGTTACCTAGGCATTTTTAAGCTTAAAATAAATAAAGATAATTATGTTACATTTAGTCACATCATATTCGCATCTAATTGCATAAACTTGAGAGGTGGTTACAAATTTTATAAAATATCTTATAATTAAGCTACTTAGGTTGATTTAACAAAAAACCTAAACCTAGGCAAGCCTACTTAAGTTAACTTATTAGTAGGGTAACCTATTTTAGGTATATTTAAACATACTAGATGTAGCAAATTTCTTATGTTTAGTTTAGTAAATTACAAAGTAGCCTATATTACAAAATAGGTTTTAATTAAGTAGCCTACATACATAGGTTAACTTAATAGGTATGTTAACCTAAGCTAGCATGTTAAGAAGTTAAAAATTAAAGAATTATGTGTCACTTATTTCAAAACAATTATTTACATTGTAGTCATAATTACAAATTAATAATTTATCGTTTAGTACACATCCACATGCATGTGAATTCATGACTTAAAAAACCTCATGGCACACAAAAAAATGGCATGCCATGACAAATATTAGTGCTTTAAATTCAAAAAACACAAAACCTTATGGCGTCACAAAAAATCATGGATTGTTATGAAAATTTGTGACACGTTATTTACATTAAAAACCCATAATTTTTTGTTGAATTGGCATCCATTAAGCTCGGGGTAATAACAAAATCTATAAAAATAATTGGCATTTAAATCTAATGAGCACACCTTATGAACTTTTGCCACATGGCATGTATCCCAAAAAGGAAATATTGTAAATTGTCATTAATCATGACATGCCCCCAAACTCTTCGTAAGACTCAAATGCGAGTTCAAAAGTGAAAACAACGGAAGAAAAAGGAGTGGGGATACGCTCTTTAGTTTGTAGCATTTCGAAGGTAAAAGGGGCATGTTGGAGCTCTAGGATGGGGACTAGGATGAGTGATGAGCGAGTCAACTATTCACATGGGCCTGCAAAAATTAAACAACAAGTTGATTAGTGCGTAGTTGTAGCACTCTTGGTGCATGGACGAACCACGAGCATACACAAACTCACAAGATTTATATGTCAATTAGATTTATATGGCAATTTGACTCTCGACCCTTCTTTTGGCCATAACTTGTGTTTTAAATACTCAAATGGGTCATGTGAACCCATTTTAGGAATTTAAGTCTCAAGAGCTTTCCAATGCTATAAAAAACTTTTCAATCCAATGAGTTTTGACCTTTGAAATCACTTTCTAAAGATTCGGAAGTCCGTTGGGACTCCAACTCCCAAAGTGGGAACCCACTTGGAAGTGTGTGGGCTCATTCCCTCACACTCTCCTACATTCCCGTGAACATGAAATGTGACTCTCAGGCTTCATTCTTGGCCCATACCTTTACAAGCCCTTGCCTTCGTCACACCCAATGCTAGGGTTACGACAAATCACATGACTAATTAATAAAGGAAAATTCATTGAAGTTAGTGTCACGAATCATGAGGTGATGTAATTATCAATCAACCTTGTTGCCAAATGGCATGCCATGTCAACATCATTAGATCATAAGTCGTTATTATTCACCAACAATTACAAAAATCAATAGCATTTTGTTATTAGCTAATTTTGGACAATTAAAAATATTTTATAAATATAAATATATAAAATTTGATATTTGTGCAAAACCCATCAAGTTGTGATATTGATTATAGTGGTAAAACCATAATGCTAAGTGGCACCACAATGTCCTTCGCAACTAGGTAATCATTAATGTGATTATGCATAGTTACAATTGTAGTCGAAAAAGACACTAGTCGTTTTGTTAACCAGTTCTAAAACCCAAGATGTGTTGTAGTGGTATGAAATAAGTTCAAGTGGAAAAGTTCGAAAAGTTCAATCAAGTGCACCTGCAAAACTAAAAGGTGGAGACACTACAAAGGAGGCCATGGATGATATTTATCAATTCAATTTGTTACAACAACTACAATAGCAACAACCTCACAAGATGAAGAGGATAATGGTCATACACAAACCATTATAGAAGCACAACATGAAGTGCAACTGCAAGAATTATGCAGACTAAAGAAATTGTTATAATAAAGGAATAATAGTTTATGGAACCATAAATTATAGCTGCATAATAAACAACTGCAAAGTACACAAGAATAAGGGGTAGTCTATTTTACAAATTCAAAATTCTTTTAGTACAGATGTCTGTAGCAAGATTTCGGGGACAAAATCCAAAGTACAGGGGGGGTAATGTTAAGGGTAAAACTAAATTGTAATAATAAAACATATTAAGATGCATGGGGATAGTGAATAGGTATTGTGATGTCTATTTTAGGACAAGGTAAATATAAGAAATTTAGTAGAAACAAAGTGCACAATAATGAAGGATGAGTAGGTGAAATTAGGATTGCTGAGGTTAAATTCAAATTAGTTTAGGGTAAGGGAATCGAGGAGATTTGAGGATGCTCTAGAGCTCTTTGAACAAGTTTTTTCCTAATTGTTTTGGAGGAGCATAGAGTAGAAAGAACATAATAGTTTTTTGAAAATTAGATAATAGTTTTGACGATGAACACAAAGTTAATGGATTTTTTTTTAAAAAAAATTTCATGTTCTTTTCATAATCTTTTTTTTTTCCTTTTTATTAGTATGAGAAGTAAAATTGTTGTAGAAGGAATATAAATTTAGAATTATGCATACGCATTAACGGTGAGAAAGTATTGTTGAATGGCATTCTGGATTATGTACGTAGTTTAAGTACAAATGTTTTGACTAAAAATGAGTATGATAAAAGAACAAAATTCGAATTTAACACAATGTTGGAACATTATAATTTACCAATACTATATCTTACAATATGTAATGTTTTGTGGGTAGTTTAAAAACTTCATTCATTATTGCACATGGAATTAGGACGAAGTTCAAAGTTCAATAACTAATATTGATGCGTGTGAAGGCCATTGAACATTAGTAGAAAACCCCCCCTTTTGCAACTACGTTTTCAACTAATGTTCAATTATAAACCAAGTCAAAAACTACACATATCTAATTGCAACTTTTTTGCCACTAGAAAATATTTTTTGCAATTGCTAACTAATAATGTCAACAAGTATAAATCGAGAGTGAAATTATAGTCAAAAGTGTATGCCATGTGTCAACACCATAGCTTGAATAGCCACTACGTGTCATTACTTGCCAATTTAGTTGAAAATTGTTATGTTAATTTAGTCAAGGGATGTTGTCAATTACATTTTACTAACGGATGAACTTCATCCATTGACTAGGCATGACATCAATCAAAAATATCATTACAATTTCAACTAGGTTGCAACTATGTAAATTGAACATTTTGACCATGTTGCAATTATGTACATTGAACCATTTGGCCAATGGTTTGGTGACACATGGCACACTCACAATGTTGACACGTGGCACATTCATAAAATGTGAAGGTTAATGAATAGTTAAATGACATGTGGCATGTTCACACATTTTGGTGTCAACAAATAGTTAATAGACATGTGGCACATCCACATCAATAGGTTAGGCCACATGGTGCTTAAACATAGGTGAAATTTAAACCTAAGCACTTAGGTTAAACCTAAACATAGGCCATTTCATTTAGGCTTAAGTTAGGGCTAGATCTAGGCACCTATGTTAGGCTTAGACCTAAACTACATGGCAATTAATAAATGAAATCCTATTTCATTTGGTTTAGCCTTTAGGGTTGAACCTTTTTTATTGGTTCATCCCAAATGGCTATTACATTTTCTTGTTTATTTTCTTCTCCAATAATCTTAATGCATTTCTTTATATAGTTTGGATTCATGGAATGGAAACCAAACATTATGGGATAAAGATTTTAGTGATAACCTAAGGTAAACACACCTATCACTGAACACTTAACAATGGATCATTATAACTCTCTTGTCCATGGTCTATTGCTTTTGAAACTTTAAAAAAAATTATAATCTTCCACTAAACGCATCCAAATCTGTAAAAAACACTCCAATCTAATTGAAAATGAACAAGATATGCCCTTTCAAGGTGAAGGGTGTGTTGTGGTTTTTTTCATAAGTGTTTAGTATGATTTTGAAGCATAAGTTTTATTTTTAAAAAAGTTTTCACTTCAAACAAGTTTTATAGATTTTGAGATAGCACATCTATAGCCTTTAAAATCATTCAAAATGAATGAGAAATGAGCAAGATATAGTTGTTGGAAGTAAGGGGGGTTCGAAGACAAAATATCACCCTTTCTCTTCCTACATTTTCTACTTTGTTCCTTTGCTTTTGAGGTTCAAAGAACATTTGTAACTCTTTGTTTTAAGCTTCCAATGACATAAAAAAAGTTCAATTTGGTTCTAAAATAAGGGAAACTTGAAAGTGTTCGATGATAGAGTATTGTTTGGTGATAGGCGTGTTTACCTTAGTTGTAACCCAGTTGCAACCTAATTGCAATTCCAATAGTTGTACAAGCTAGTATAAACTTAGTTAGCCCTAAACCCAAACTAATAATCTACCTACTTTAGGTATAGCTACATACATTAATTACTTATAGTAATTATTCATCAATTATTTTTAATTGTATAGTTGTATAATTAAAAAATTAAACATATTTTCATCATTTATTAAATAATATGGTGATTAGGTTATTTTTTAAAAATCTGCAATTACATGTATTAAATAGTTAATTATCACTAAATATTTTTTAAAACTCCAAATTCATTATAATTTTTTATTAGCATTTCATAAAACAAAGAATTAATTCAGATATAAATATTAATTAGTAGTAATTAAATGATATTTTAAGTACAATAATAATTATAATATAGTGATAATTAATAAATGATTACAATTACAACAACAAGATTAATAATATTTAATATTTAACTAGTAATTATGCTAGGATGTTTATTTAACTATTTTTATTTTTATTTTTATCTAACTTTTTGGAACTATTAAATGACCTAGTATAATAAATATTAAATAAGAATAAATATTTTAAAGTATAGTAGTGTTAAATAACAATAATTTCTGAAGTTATATGATAATTTATTAAATATATTTACTAATTATTTTAATAATTATTGTAATTTAATCATATTTAATTTATTTATTTATTCTAATAAAATGAAAACATTCTTAGAACTAATAGCCAAAATAAAATTAGTAATAATAAATTTTTAAAATAATAATTATGTATCATTACATGATATGTTGTAAACGAAAATTAAATCTATGTGGAAATAATAAATTACACATGTATTGAACATATTGTAAAAATATATTAATTAAATATCATTAGTTGATATGTTGTAAATTAAAATTGAATTTACATAGTAATAATAAATTATGTATTGAATGCACACATTATTAAGTTGACTTATATTTCAAGAAAAAAAAAATTTTCAAATTAAATGTAATAATTATATCCACACAAAAAATCATCATACATAACCTTTCATGTATACAAAAAAAATTTACATGTAATTTAATAATGAATGAATTATTATTGTGATTAAAAATATATATTAAGATATCATATGTAAAAAATAAATAATTATTAAATTTCCACAAAATTATTAATTACGAATCATTACTTGATTTGTTTTAAATTAACATTTGATTTACAAAGAAATAATAAATTACACATATTGAACATACGTTATTACAAACTCATATTTCAGAATTTCCTTAAATTTATTTTGAAATTAAATTTTAATATTTATATGCACAAATGTTTTTTGCATCATACATAAATATTCATTTACACAAATAGAATTTACATGTAGTTTAATGTTTAATGATTTGTTATTGTAATTTAAAGAAAATATTGATATATAATGTCTATAAAAATGAACAAACATTAGAGTTCCACAAAAAATATTAATTATGTATCATTATTTGATTTGTTGTAAACTAAAATCCAATCTACATATAAATAATAATTAGGTGTATTGAACATGCACATTATTACAAATTTATATTTCAATATTTCTTTATATTTCCTTAAATCAAATTTTAATATTTATATGTAGAAAAAAATATTTGAATCATACATAACCATTCATTTATAAAAAAACATTTACATGTAATTTAATCTATTAATGAAGGTGGATAATTTGTTTTGTTTTATTTTATAATGTTGAGATTTCCCAAACCAAATTGTTTCGTATAATGTTATTGATATTTGTGAAAACCTAACAATGAATAGGAGTGCACTAACTTGGGTTGAAATTATTTGGAACTATAATGCAAATGTTATTGATTATTGGACCATTTTCTTTATAAAAATTAATAAATTAATAAATAAAAAATTTATTCAAATCCAAAGGTGTATGATAAATACAAAATCTCTAATCTTATATTTTGGTTTAAAATATGGACTGAAATGCAATAAAACTAATATTAACAAAGTCTACTCATTCATATCTACTTAAAACTAGTTTCAGAATTAAAATCCAATAATGAAAGTATGATAAAAAAAAAACATCAAAATAATAACTCTGACTATGGAAACAAAGTTTTTCCAGAAATTAAAACATATTTTTCTCATAGTCCATTAAAGCTCCATGTTCTATAATGATACAATAATCTTCATCTTTTTCTCTTCTCCGAATATATAATTAAAAAAAAAACAATCTTATGTTTTATTCAAATTCAAATGGTGATAAAAACTACGTAATCTAGTTGATAATTCTTATAAACAATAATCGAGTAAATAAATAAATAATTATTATTAATTACTACAAATTACTATTCCATTAACATTACCCCACCCATACTCTGAATTACATTTTGAAATTACGGATAAAAAATATGTTAAAAAAACGAAATGTTTTGTTGTTTCTGATCATGTGATTCAAAAATATAATATGTCTATACAACAGTTTATTATATCTGTTATATAATTTACTCTACCTATATTTCATATTGAAGCATTGTTTGATTCTCTGTTGTACATAAAGTTTATTTATTGTTCTTTTGATGCCTTGGTTGACAACTGTGCAATTGTTTGTTGATAAGTTGTTATTTGTTTTTGTGACTACAATTCTATTGTCACTTATAGTTGTTGTAATTATAGATTTGATGTAATCTAAATCTGATCATGTTGTTGCAGCTCTAACACAAACTCAATCTAATCTTGCTAATCTTTTTGAATTACATGTTCTTCATGTTGTATTTGCTCCCCTATTTATGTGGCTACAGATGCAGACTCCTAAGAACTGACTTCTTGCAAAACAAATTATATTTGTTCTAGAATTTGTTCACCAACCTCCCTCTTAGGGTTATCTTTTCCTCCTTTGAAGTCTCTTGGTTACTCTACTACTTTTGTACCTGGTGGTCTTGCCCCATCTGTATCCCTTCTATCTTTTTCCTCGTTTGAAGTCTTTGGTTCTAGAGATAGAACTAAAGGCTCGTACTCAAATGATGGCATAATTCTTTCCGTATGAGAAATCTTATGTTTGTACAACCTTTCATTCCTCTCATACTTTCTATAGACCTTGCCAAATATATTTTTGAAAAATGTCTTGCATTGCATCCCACCATAAGAATATATCTTTTTCCTCCAAAAAAAACATACCTAATATCATCATCTTGATGAGTACGCATTTTCTTCCCCTGCAAATTTGTAGCCATTGCTTGGCGATTTATTCTCTTCATGTGCTTCTTGTTGGGAATATGAATTCTTTTTGAAATGTGTTCCTAAGTATGGTCCTCTTGATGCAATGGTGATTGTTATTGTTGCAAATTGTCCTTTTGGTGGTTTTCCTCAAAATTTGAAATAGAAATAGGACTGACTTGCTCACTAAAAACTACCTATCTTTTGGGCTTTCTAAAGCTAAATCTCCTCAATGTTTCCTTATAATCTCTTTTGCTTTTTCTAATTGCTTCAAAAGCTCTCTCAAACTTGGAAATTAGAGAGCATTTTTGAAAAGAATAAGAAGAATAAACTGGAGAAAGAAAAGGCGGACCTCTTTTTGGAGACCTAAACTTCATAGGCAAAATGTTTACAAATTTCCATTGCTATCTTAATCTTTCTTACACCTCTTTCAACTTCTACAATTTTTCTTTATATTGTTTTTGTAATTTTTCCACAATATGTTTTTTAGCACTCATTTCAAAGACAAAAAATGATTGAAATTAGCTTGTGGAAAATGAAAACAATGAATCACTATAGTGTTTGTCGCCTTTTAAAGTATTATTACCTTATTTCATGAAATGACATTTCACTTTTTGTTTTAGGGCCAACATTTTAATGATTTATATATTTTTCAGATTGTTTGACACTTGTCATCTTTTAAATTTCACACTGACATCAACATGGGCTATAATAAATACTTGCTAACCAAATAATTCTATGGACATGGCACTAGGTAATTTTGATGACGCTTTTGAATATGATGACTTGGTGTTGTCTACATTACAAATTCCCTTTAACCCATGTTGAGTCATTAGATCAGCGTAATTTTGTTTTGTTGTCATTGACTTACCCCATAATTTAGTAATTGTAAATATGCATAATCATGGTCTAGGTATCTGTTCATAACATGTTAGTTAATAAAATTTACTAGGGTTTTTTCTAAAAATACTAACTAATCAATCCTAATAATCTTTATTTTTCTTTGATCTTTTGAATTTTCATAAGATGTTTCTTCCATGTAGTCTTCATCTATGGATGGTAAAGACTTATGGTTCTTTGAATTCTGAATCCCCTTCACTATCTGATCCACATATGTATATGGTTTCAGCTTATTAACATTTATCAATATTGGGTTTGGTTCAAAATTGTTGACAGAAATAAGAAGAACAATATTATTCAGTAAGCAATATTATACCCTAAATGGATTAAACCATATTTTCTTGAATTTGCCCAAATATATATATTTTTCCTTTGGGAAACCATAAAACATAATCTCCAAATTGGAACTTCTTCTTAGTATTTTTCTGTTGATTCCACTAAAATCTACTCCACTGGTTGGTTCCCACATTGTTTTGAGCTTTTAATATGATTTCTTTTAACTTTTCCAATTATGTAATTATGGTTGTTAGCATTCTGGTGGGTTCTACATCTTTGTGGTCCCCATTAATAGTTGGAAGAACATATTTTATTAGCATTAGAGGATGCAAACCATATACTAACTAATAAGGTGTATAACATGTTGCCACCTTATAAACGTCCTATATGAGAACAAAATTGTAGATAGATGTTCATCCCAATTTGTTTTTTTTTCATTAACCAACTTGGTCAATAATCTTCCAATGACTTTGTTAATAGATTCTATTTATCCATTTCCTTGTGGATAATATATAGTTTAATGTGCTTTAACAAAAGCTATTATGTTAGATGTTTTATTATGTCATTTATGAAATGTACCCCCTGATATGTAACTATGGTTAATTGACATCCAAATTTGGTCATAATATATTCATATAGGAATATGGTTATAACTACTATAATATTGGTTCTAAGTGCTTTTGCCTCTACCCACTTGGTTGCATAATCTATAGCTACCAAAATGTACTTGTTTCCTATGAATCTTCCTATTGGTTTGATTAGACCTATAAAATCTAAACCCCAGTTCATATAAGGTTCTTCTAAAAATGTTATTACCAACTTGGCCAAACTTTTTATTTTTGGTCCTCCAATTTTTTAATAGCTATCATAGGTTCTACAAAATTCATGAGTATCCTTGAATAGAATTGGCCACCAATATCCTACATCCAATTTTTTTTTTGCAATAATATCTACAACAAAATGTCCTCTAGCCACTCCCTCATGTAGTTCCTTTAGAACAATTTGTGCTTCTAAGGTGGTTAAACATCTATGCATTATGTTGTCTTGTCCCAATTTGTACATAAATCCTTCTTTCAGCTCTTTCAGAGTAAAGGGTTCTACCTTTCTGGCCAACTTTTGTTTTCGACCTAGGTTTAGAGTTTCTAGCATCTGACCTATCTCTTAATAGGTTTTCACTTCTTGCATCCATGTAGATTCTATAACAAAATAATGATGCATCCATAGTTTGATCTAGGACACCCAATGGTTCTGAACTAATTGGTAATCTGGATAAAACATTAGTAACTACATATGTTCTACCATGTTTGTAGACTATTATGAATTCATATTCCAAGAATAACAACAACCATCTTGCTATCCTTTTCGACACATGTGGTTTGTTGATTAAGTACACTAAAGCCATATGTTCTACATAAAACACAAATTTTTTTCACGACAAAAAATGTTTGAACTTATATTGCACATAAACCATTATTAAAACTTATATTTCTGTAGTAGTATAATTATGTTTTGCTTTATTGAATAATCTAGAAACATATACTATAGGCTGATCATACTTACTAATTGGGTTTTGTGCCAACATTGCACCTACTGCCAACAATGATGCATTTGTGTGCACATGAAACTCCAATTGTTGATTTGGAGGCATCAAAATTGGTGCTTCCATGTACTTTTGCTTGATTTGATCCCAAGCTTGTTGACATTATGTGGTCCAAACAAAAGGTTCTATTTTCCTCATCAACTTGGTGATTGGTGCCATGATAAAGGCAAAGTTTTTAATGAAACATCTATAAAACTAAGCCATACCATTAAAAACTTGAATCTATTGTGGGTTTGTAGGTTGGCATATTCATTATTGCCTGAACTTTCATAGGGTTTGATATTTTTCCTACCTTGGAAACTATGAACCCTAAATTCAGTCTTGAAAATACCATAAAAGCACATTTATTTGGATTGAAATTGATTATATTCTCTGCATTTTTGAAAGCAAAGTCTGAGCTTCATTAAATGACTTTCCATATCACTATAAATTATGAAGTCATCCAAAAATATCTTCATGAATTGGTCTAAATAGTCTCTGAAGGCTTTGTTAATTACTATTTAGAAAGTTGGTGGCCCATTTTTTTACACCAAATGGCATCACCATCCAAACAAAAGTTCCCCAATTTGTTACAAAAGTTGTTTTGTATCGATCCTCAAAGGCTACAGAATTTTGATGGTATCTTGAATATCCATCTAAAAATGAATAAACTTCATACCCTGCTACAATGTTCAATACTTCATAAAAAAAGGGCAAAGGATAAGGATTTTTTTTGGTTACCTTATTCAACTTTCTAAAATCCACACATTCTCAATTTTCCATTCTTTTTAAGCAATACCACTATGGGTGATAACCATGTAACTTCCTCTACTGGTTGAATGAATCCAATTGCTAATAATTTGTCAGTGTCATGTTTGACAACTGTAGCATAATTAGGGTTCAATTTGTACCTTTTTGATGTGCTACTGGTATTGAGGTATCCAATTCAATTTTGTGTTGAGCTAATTTTAGAGGTATGTTTTTCAAATCTTTGTAAGTCTAAGCAAAGACGTCCTTGAACTCCTTAAGTAACATATGAAGCTTTTTAGTCTTCTCCTTTATCAATTGTGAATTAACCTTGATGTATTATGGATTTGCCTTTATACTAAGATTCAACTTAACAAGTTGTTATTCTTCAATCAAAGTCCAATTTGCTATCTGAAGATTTTATATTTATATTTTTGCCGAAGTCTCATCCACTTGAATATCATCTTGGCTATGATGGTAATAAGTTTTTAGATAAACCTTGTCTTCCAATGAAACTTCTTGTCTAACACAGAAGTTGAAGGCACCACTTTTGTAGTTGTTTGATCTAATGTCCCTTGCTCTTGATTAGATTTTTCAGTGCTTCTAATTTTGACATTCCAACACTCAACAATGAAATTGTTTATTCTAAAAGTCTAATTGTGCCAATTGATAACAATTTTGGTTCTATCTCAAAGATCAAATACTCCTCTTCATTTATTAACCCTTCCATCGAGTCATAACAAACAAGTACATGGGGGCTTTTTGTTTCTACTCCCAATTTCCTATTAATTGATAATGTTTTAACAGTTCCATTACCTTGAACAATAATGACATTGTTACTCTAATCATGTGTAACCTTTGCATCTATGAGCTAAAGTCTTCTTAACAACATAAAATAATTAGAATCTACCACATTGTTTTTCAAAACATTAAATGTGGCTATATATGGAATACCATGTATGTGAATCCTCAAATTTTTTATGATTCTTAACGGCCTAATCATACTTTGATCTGCCATTCTAAAGTGGTACGAAGTTGGCTTTTGTTTGGGCAAACCTAACTTTGTTTTGAGGTTTTTTATTATAATGTTCATAATTATTCCTTCGTCTATCAAAACATCCTCAACAATGTTCTTCCCAACTTGTATTTGGATAACTACCATATGGTTATCTACTTCTATAGTTGTTATGTTTAGTTTAAAATGTGTTTCAACCATTATGGCTACATTAGGCTCTGATATTTGCTTAGTAGTTATATTAGATGTTGACAGGGTTTTTATATTCCCATTAAGGTTAATTAACCTTTGGATTTTTCAGCCACAGGTTCTTAAAGTAGCAATAGGTACATATAACACACAAACTAAAATTTAAGCTACTACAAATTCTAAACTAACATGTATACAAATTGCTCGAACTTGAAGGAAATAGCCTGAAAAAAAATGATCCATGTTCCATAATTGAAGAGTGAAACACATAATCATGAATGAACCCAAAAAGTCCTTCAACAAGTCTATCCTCATAGTCTTATATTAGCCAATTCAAAATACAATAGTCATAATTGACCATTATAAATAGTCATTAACCAGTACTTGGACTAACAATCCAAAATTTCAAAAAGTACACCTTGCCTAATTACATGTCCAACTATTGGTTTTATCAAGTACGAGTTCTACCAATTACCTATTGAGTAACATCTCAACTTATCTTCTTAACCCAATCATTACCTATCAAGTTTAGTTAATTGGTTAGGTTAATATTACATGTTAGGTTAAATAATAAGTTATGATGACATTTATGAAGTTTAACAACCTGCTTATATTATCAACTTGTTGCCAAATTTGGGTAACATTGTCCCCCTTTGAAATCTACATTTTGTCCTTGAAATGTTAACTTAAAGTTTTAGGTTAAATTTAGCCTTATGTAACCAGTTGACTTATGACTTCTTTCACAAGTTCAACACCTGTTACCTCCCCAAGTTCAACTTGATTCAAGAGTTGAAGATCGGTTGGTGTTATGGTCTTTTATTGATCAAACATGTTTTCAAAGGTCATTATGGGTGTTATGAATACCTCTGAAGCATGTGGGGTATTTGATATCAAAATAACCTCCTGACCTATACCTATCTAATGTGGGGTCAAATGTACACTAATAGATAAGAATTCCAAAGACCCTAATCTAGTGTCTAGTATAATATATGTAGGATTAAGAAGTTCATCATGTTTCTTGTCAAGTCTCTCATTGCCTTCCATAGGTTGACTGACAACAATGGTTATTGGAACATGTATAATAAAAGTCTAAACAGGTAAGGGTATGATTTCTAAACCTATTCCACCTTTTAGTGGACTAACCAATTTACTAACATGTCGTACCATAAGATGGCATTATTAGAACTCTGCTACTGGTTCCAATTTTCACAAACACAAAACTTGATGGTTCGTACTTAAAATTAGGAAAAGTAGTTTTGTAGGCTTGTAGCTCAAGTTGATAACTCTGTTCATCAGAGCAAACCAACTCCATACTATTTTGAATATGCTCCTTTGTGAACCTTTGAACAATTTGCCACCACTATTTCCACTTGGGGTTTTTATTTTCCAAGGCTTGGTTCTACACCTTGAATAAGGTATTGTCTAACAATAACTCTTCAAACTCCTTCAACATGTTGTTCTTTTTAACAGGTGGAATGGGGCTAGGTTTGTTCAGTTGTACCTTGGATGTCTCATATTGACGTTTCCAGTTTTGGATTTGAGCAGTAACACTTTGCTTCTCCCTGTCAAATTTTATGTGGGCATCTACTTGTTGCTCCTTGAGATCTTGACAGGTACACTCCAAACCAGTTATGATAACCTATTGTTCCAAATTGGACTCCTCCATTTTGACATAATTTTTCATCATCCACTCCAATTCAGCTTGGAGATGAGTCAAATCAATTTGGGTCTTCTAATTGAGCTAGTTGAATTGAACATATTTTTGTTGCATGTTCTTAGTTTTCTTAGTAGCTTGTTCTGATTCATTCAACTTATTGGACAAGTTCTAGTTTTCATGCTAGACCTCATTCAATTGCCTTTTGACCGTGACTAGTTATTGTCACGGTTTTTCAAAGTTCTCTGCACTATTTCTAGCTCTTGGCTACATGTTTATAGGTGGTTATGGGTTTCAGACAAATTTTCCTTGACTTTTTCAAATTCAACTATAAGGTTTGATAGTTCTTGTAATGTTCCTAACCAAGTTGTAGCATTTTGAACAACTTGTTTTAAAAACATGTTAATTTGTCTCAAAGTCTCTAGGGAATGACTAGAGACTAATACATGTTGAAATTTTTAAAATTGTGGGTTTTTTATTTGTATAGGTTCAACTTCAGGTTAAATAAGTTGAAATGATTTTATAGCTATAACTAGAAACTAATACATGTTGAAAATTTTAAAATTGTGGGTTTTTTATTTGTATAGGTTCAACTTCAGGTTGAATAAGTTGAAATGATTTTATAGCTATAACTATAAGTTTTGTAATGGAAACTACAAGTTCAATAGACACAACAAGTTCAACTTGAATGTTATCAATTACCTGATCTAGGTTGGGTTCAGGTTCTTCCTCAATGTTGCGCTGCATAGTTGTTGCCGCAAGCTCTTCTCCTCCCTTACCTCCAATCTCATATGAATAGGTCAACTCTTCATTCTCTTTTGAATCATTAATAGGTGATCCAAAATTAATCTTGGACTTCTTTCTTGGTGGTGAGGTAACAAGTTCAAGGCTTAACTTGTCCCTTGGCATAGGCGGTTCTATACATGTTTTTAGTCAATGGGATTAACGTGTGGGTAAAGGTGATGTTGTAGTTGAGTGTGCTAGTCTTCTTTCTTTCAAGAACTGTTCCCTAGTAACATGTTCAGGTGAAACCTATTGTTGTTGTGCAACCTGGTGCTCTTAACTAGTTGGTGATACATGTTCTTTTGGAGTTATTGTTCTTGATGAAGGCACCTTGGACAAAAGGAACCACTTCCTAAACAAAATGTCTAAAATAGGTCCTAAGTAATAATTATCTGCTCTGGTCTTATTAAAAATCAGGTTAACTATTGTCTTTTCCTGATGTTTAGTCCAGTGAGTTAATTCAACCAATAATTGGGTTAACACTATAGAACACCAATTAATAGGTTGCCCCCTATTGGCTAGGTCAAAAGCGATGGCAATCTAATTGTTAAAATAAGCTAACCTCTCCCTTTAATACAAAATTTGCAAAATAGTTGCAAATCTTGCATGAAATTCCTCTTTCATGCGCACTACACTCCATTGCTCATTCTCAACAAAAGCATGTGGTCTTGTAATTTTTTTCAAGGCGGTTTTGGCTTCTTCAAAAGTTGCATTAGCAACATCTACTGTTCCTTCCTTGGAAATTCCAAGTTGCTCATGAATTAGTACTTGATCAATGAGAATTTCTTGACCATGTACTTGCCCTAGAATTCTTCCATCTCTCATTGCTTCCTAGGTTCGTAAGAAGTTGCATAACATGTCCACTATAGGTTGAACAAGCTCTCCAAACTAGCTCATCTAGCCCATTTGAATTGTTGGATTCCATTGTCATGCATTGCAACATCTTCTAACTCTCCTTTGCCTTGAACACTAGTTTCTTTTTAATAGGTTTTTCAACTGTTCTTTTACATGCACTTTGCCTTTTCGCTTTATCATATTCTTGTTCCTGATCTTGGGCGTTGAGGAATAATGTTGGGAATAAGTCCTTCTTCAAAGATTTCTTGGAGAAATACTTCTCCACTAGTCACAAGTAGTTGCAACTTTTTTTCTTCCACAGGTTTTGATGCAAGAACTAGTTGTGGTTATTCCTAGACAACAAGTTGTTGCAATTCCTCCTCTTCCATAGGTTTTAATGCAAAGATTGATTGTAATTGTGCTTCAACAACAAGTTGAGGTCCAACCTCCACTTCTTCCTTTGAATATGAAATAACAATAACCTATGGTATTGGTTTTGCCGTAGAAGTAGTGGTTTTCCTTATAAAGTTCAATGTTGCTTTTAATTCCTCTTCCAACTCCCTACTTCTTTGTTCTTGCTCAAAAATTCTAATTTCTTCTATTGTAGGTGTGCATGAAGCAAGCGGTTTTACATAAATTGCTCTAGTTAGTTGAACATGTTTCACTCTCTCTTTTTCAATTTGTTTTTTCTAAAAACCTCAGCTTTCCTTTTAACCTCCTTTTCTCTTGCTTCTCGTCTTAACCTCTTTAAAGTAATTTCATTCATGGCCCCTCCTAATATGAAGAAGAAAACGAAAAACGCGATAGTTTTTTATACTACTTCATGCAAAAATGATTCTGTGGTTGTGCACGGACATAACCTTTAGGGTTAAAAACTCCTAAAAGGTAGGCATCGATAAGTGTCTTTCCAAACATGTCATTTGCATCATTACTCATCACTACATTATTGTCCTAAACAAGCAAGTTATGATAATGATGAACAAACACATCTATTATTTTAATGTTGCTAGGTGTCAAATGATTATTAACTAGTTCAAACCTTACATGTTGAAAATCTTTAGGTTCAACCAGTAGTGGTATAGGTTCTATGGTTTGAACAAGTTCATCAGTGACCAAGTCACCAAGTTTAACCAATACAAGTTGCAAGTTTTTTTCTTCAATGAACATGTATGGCTTCAACTTGTTAATGTTAACAAGCATTGGGTTAGGATCAAACTTATCAATGGTGACAAGTAAAATGATATTACTGGGTAAACAATATTGTATCTAATAGGGTCCAAACCATCGTTTTTGAAATTTGGGAGCATGTTTGGAAACGGCCCCTGGAAACCATATTACAAAGTTTCCAAATTCAAACTTGGTTTCAATATAGGTTCTGTGACCACAATGATTTATTCCACTTGTTAGAAGCAACTAAATCATGTGCAATCAACCTGTTTTCTTGTAGTTTTTCTAACTCAAATAATCAACTGGTTAAGACTCTCATAGGTTGTGGATTTCTATCATCACTAAGTTTAGATGGTAACAAATATTTTGTAGGTAATAATGGATGTAACCCATAGACCAGCTGAAAGGGGATATGACTAGTTCTAACATTGTAAGTGGTTTAATATGAAAACAAGACTGTGGCAAGGTGTTCATCCCAATCATTTCTATTTTCATTAACCAGTTTGGTTAGTAAGGTTCCAAAAACCTTATTTCACTACTAGAAATTTTGTCTTTTGCAACTTGTCTTATGCAACTAAAAAATGTCACATGCAACTGCACATGTTGCATGCAACCCTAAAATAGTTGCATGTGAGATTTTTTAGTTGCATAAGACAAGTTGCAAAAGACAAAATTTCTAGTAGTGTTTGTAGATTCAACTTGTCCATTTCCTTGTGATTAATAAGAAGTAGAACTGGTATGTCTAAGAATGAAATTGTCAATAAGGTATTTGATCACATCATTGATAAAATGGGTACCTTGATCGGTCACAATGGTTAATGGACATCCAAATCTTGTAAGAATGTGTTCATATAAAAACTTGGCGGTTAATGCAACAGTGTTGGTGAGGAATGTTCAAGCTTCCACCTACTTTGTTACATATCAATGGCTACCAAAACGTACTAGTTGCTTAACAATTTGCTTGCAAGTTTGACAAGTCCAATAAAATCCAATCCCCATTTTTAAAATGGTTCCTCAAATAATGTGGTAACTAATTTGGCTAAGTTTTGGGCAAATAGGTTACCTGTTTTCTTACATTAGTCACAAGTTCGATAATATTCATAAACATCTCGATTCATTATTGGCCACCAATAACTAACATTTAGGATCTTTCGCACAATGATATCAAAAAAGAAATACCTTCCTATAACTCCTCCATGTAATTTTTGCAAAATTGTGCATACCTATTCTAGTTGCAAAACTCGACAAAACCTGTTATCTTGTCCGAATTTGTACATGTCACAACCCTAGCCTTGGGCTCACGACCAAGGCAAAGGCTTACAAAGGTGTGGGTCGAGAGTGAAGCCCGGGAGTTGCATTTCATGCTCACAAAAGTGTAAGAGAATGTGAAGGAATGAGCCCACACATTCCCAAATGGGCTCCCATTTTGGGAATTGGAGTTTCAATGGACTCTTGAATATTCAAAGAACAATTTCAGGGGTCAAAATTCATTGGATTGAAAAATTCCCTATATCATTGAAAAGTTCTTGAGACTTAGATATCTAAAATGAACTTGCATGGCCCATTTGAGTACTTAAAACACAAGTTATGGCCAAAAGAAGGGTTGGGAATCAAATTGCCAATTTGACTCCTGACCACTAAAAGTTGGAAATCGCCCTGATTTATTTCCATGTAGGTGGCGTGCCACATATCGTTGAAAAATGCTCGACGAAACCTACAACTTTTGTTTAGACATAAGCTTAATCGAAGGTTTGCACAAGAAGTTATGGCCCTTCAAAATGTCAAGAGTCTCAATTTCGGGAATTTCGAGATTCCTAACTTGGAAATCCCAAGACAAAATGACATTTGGGTGTAGCCCCCATTTGGGTGAGTCTTGTGAGTTTGTGTGTGCCCGTGGTTCATTCATGCACCAAAAATGTCCCAATTATTAACCAACTTGTTGTTTGGTTTATGTAGGTCCGTGTGAATAATTGACATGCTTGTCATTTGTCCTACTCCCCATTTCGAAGCTTTAGCACACCCTTTTACCCCCAAAGTGCTACGAGCTACGGAGCGTATCCCCACTCCTTCCGCTATTTTTCACCTTCGAATTCGCATTTAAATCTTATGAGGAGTTTAGGGGTGTGTTAATACAATACTCATTTTTGAAGCATAAATCATTTAACCCTTTGGGCTAAATATTACCTTTGGGATGTTATAAATCTTTCTAACATCATTCCTTCTAATAGGTATTCATACACATTTTGTAACCACTTAAGTTGGAACGTAAACATGTGAGCATCACAGGTTTGATCATGTGCTCCAATAGGTTTAGTGTGGTTGGGCAATCTACTCAATGCATCTACCATTAGATGGGATCTACCAGGTTTGTAAACAATTTTGAAGTTATATTAAAAAAATAATAGGAACCATTTAACTGACCTATGAGAAACATGTGGCTTGTTAACTAAATATACTAAAGTCATGTGATCCACAAAGAATGTAAACTTGTTACCTAATAGGTAATGCCTAAATTTGTGTAAGGCATAAACCATAGTTAAAGCCTTTCTTTTGTAATAATATAGTTTTATTCAGTAGAATTAAATTAACTACCTTGATTAGGTATTCCAACAAGTTCAATGCGGTTGGGTAATCTACTCAATGCATTTGCCATTAGATGGGATCTACTGTGTTTGTAAACAATTTTGAAATCATACTCCACAAATAATAGGAACCATCTAGCTAACTTGCTAGAAACTTGTGGCTTGTTAATTAAATATACTAAAGCCATGTGATGCATAAAGAATGTAAACATGTTACCTAATAGGTAATGCCTAAATTTGTGTAAGGCATAAACCATACTTAAAGCCTCCCTTTCTATAGTAGTATAATTTCTTTCAACATAATAAAATTATTTTGATGAGTATATAACAGGTTGATCTATTTTACATGTTGGGTTTTAGGCTAATATGGCCTTTAATGCTAATTGAAACGCATCAGTGTGAACGTGAAATTCCAATTTCCAGTTAGGATTAATAAGTATAGGAGCTTGAATGTAATGGTTTTTTATATCCTCCCAAGGGATTTGACATTCAACAAATTACTCGAACACTTTAGTTTTTCTAAGTAACTTGGTGATTGGTGCCGTAACAGAGGCAAAATTCTTGATGAAACATCTGTAAAATTAGGCCATTCCATTGAAGACTTGAATCTCTTGAGGTGTTTTGGGCATTGGCATTTTGACTAGAGCCTCTATTTTTTTTGGATCAAATGTCTGCCCTTCTTTGGAAACTATGAATCCTAAAATGGTTCTTGGGCATACCATAAAGGCACATTTCTTTGGATTCAAACTAATGCCATACTCTTTGCATTTTAGAAAACATTTTTTGAATTTTTCCAAATGAGTGGAAAGGTCACTAAAAATAATAAAATCATCTAAAAAGATCTTCATGAGCACATCAATGTAGTCACAAAAAGCTTTTGATGATTACCCTTTGATAAGTAGGTGGTTCATTTTTTACCCTAAAAGGCATTACAACCCATACAAAAGCCCCTTAATCAGCAACAAAGGCAATTTTCTACTAGTCTTCTGATGCTATGGAAATCTTATGGTATCTAGAAAAATCATTTAGAAATGTCCAAACCTCATGTCCAGCTACAATGTTAATAACTTCATCAGTAAAAAGTAATGGGTATGGGTCCTTCTTAATAGTTGCATTAAGCTTTCAGAAGTCCACACAAATTCTAAATTTCCCATTTTTCTTAAGCACTACAACTATAGGTGATAACCAAGTAGCCTCTTCAATAGGTTTAATAAAACCCTGCAACAAGCAATTTGTTAATGTCCTATTTGACAATGGTTGCATAATTAAAATTTAACTGGTACCTTGTTTGATGAACAAATGGTATTGATGTGTCCAACTCAATCCAATGTTGAGCTATGTTAAGTGGTATTCCCTTCAAATCTTTGTAAGTCTAAGCAAAAATGTCCTTGAACTCCTTTAATAATTCAATCAGTTGATGACTAACAATAGGTTCCAGATCTACACTAATTTTAACCTATTGCAGGTTTTTTTTCACTACTAGAAATTTTGTCTTTTGCAACTTGTCATATGCAACTAAAAAATGTCACATGCAATTCCAAAATAATTGCATGTGAGATTTTTTAATTGCATAAAACAAATTGCAAAAGAAAAAAAATTTAGTAGTGTTTAGAACCCAAATTGATCTTAGTCAATTGTTCTTTTTCAATGACAAATCCATCCTGCAATGTGAATGTCATAACCTAACATTGGGTTCATAACTAAGTGTGAAGTGCAAGGGCCCATGAGGTCAAAAGTGTGTTTAGGTGTGAAACGCACTCTCACAAATAGGGGAGAGTGCAAGGGATGAAGCTCAATGCCTCTTCCCAAAGGCTACGGGCCATGTAAAGCTTGTGCTTGAGGTTGTCCCTATTAAGTTTATCACACCATTTCCATTCAACTTGCATTAACCACATTCTTTTCTTGGTTGTGCAAGTTGGCCTCATCTTGAACTCTTGTTTGTGAGTTCATCCTAGTCCCATCTCAGAACTCCAACACACCCTCCTACCCCCGAAGTGTTGCGAATTGGGGAATGTGTCCTTACTTTCTTCTTTTTCCGTTGTTTTGCTCTAGGACCCACCTTTAGGTTTTTTGAGCAGTTTGGGGGTGTGTCAACGAAGGTTTTGAACCCTGATTTGAACAAGCATCTTGTCAATATCCATTTCTCCTATTTTAGGTTGGAAAAATGTCTCTGGTAAATGTTGTTGGAAAGTATCAAGGGGTATAGTTATCTTAACAGGTCGTACAAGCATTGGTTTGATAGGTATATTAGACAAAACATGTGGCTTAGACATAGGTTCAACATGTTTATTAACTTATTCAACTAAATTTAAACCTGCTGATTTGACATGATTTATGTAAGAACAACTATGGATCCTATTAAAAACAGTCAAATTTGATGTAAACATGGTTCTGTAGTAAACATCAAATCCTTTTTTTTGTCAGATATTCCAGAATGGAAATCATAACAAAAATAATACTTTTGGACGCTTGGTTGGTGCTCCAAGTTTTTTAGTAATGGGTATGGTTCTAACTATACCAGCTCCTTGTACAATAATAGTGTTGTTGCCCTAATCATGAGACATTTTAGCATCCCTTAACCAAGGACAACCTAACAACATAGAATAGCTAGAGTCTAACACATTACTCTAAATTACAATAAAAATCATTGCATAGGGAATCCCATGAACAAAAATTCTAAGATCTTTAATCAAACCTAAAGGTTTTGCAATGGTTTGATCAGCCATACACAAGTTACAAGATGCAAGTTTTGGTTTTGACAAACCTAACTATACCTTCAATTTTTTCGTAATAATATTAACTCTAGAATCACCATCTAGAAACATGTCTTCAATGAAGTTCTTCCTTACTTGAACCTTATTACTGCCATTTGATGATCAATGGCAACTGATGCAACTACCAATTCTAGTAAAATAGGTTTTGATGGTATCGGGTTAGAAATGTAACGTTTGATATCAGGGATCGCTTGCAATAATTGTCCCGAGTTCAATGTATATTTGGTCTCCAAGACTTGTTTACTGATATCTTTTTAAATTTCTTCTAACGTCTTTTCTATAGTAACATGTTTTGAAATGACAAGTTGTTGATTCACTTCACTAGTTTGATTATTTATAGCTAGTTGAGTTGTGGTCGAATTATCATGCAATCCAACCCAATTACTCTACAATGAACCCTCATTGATAGTAGTAGGTTGTTTTTCATCCCCATTATGTTGTAGTTCTCTAATAGTTTCAATGAAAGAATCTTGTAAACGTTCTTTTTGTTGTCATTCTTCAACCCCTTTAGTTTTAACCAGCTCCTTCTCCTTGAACACTTGTTATCCTAACTATTGACTACAAGTGGCAATAGCAGCTACTAGATTAACTGTCACATTATCAATTTTAGATGGTTTAGGTGTTGTCGTGGCATTATAACTACCAAGTTTAGTTCTTAACATGTTCTATACTTCAATTTTTTTGGGGCATTCTTTGAATCTATGTTCTATGCTAAAATAAATTATACAGGGATAACGAATAGGTATTTTTCCTGATTTAACAAGTTGGGTTTTTGTTCCTACTACATGTTTTGTAGACTTAACTATAACAATTGGCACATTGGTAACTTTCTTTTCTTGTTATGACAAGTTTCCACTGAATGACTGGTTTTACCATAATTGGCACAAGTTAATGTTGATTTAATTGTAACATTTGGTATCACAGGTTTAACTACTGTATTAACCTCTAGTGTATTTACTAAATCATTGTAACTCAAACTAACAGTTCCACTTTCCTCACATACTATAGTAGTTTTTTTGTGTTCAATTAAAATATTTCTCTTCACACTTGTAGTTGCTAATCTTATGTAAGGTACTAAACCTGCCTTGAAAACAGTGGTGAGAATAACATTTGTTGCTCTAACTTGTAAATAATTAGCTAATTTCAATGGGCGTTCATAGTAAACCTCAACATGTTCAACAGTTTATTGTTGTATGTTACACAATTGCATGTAGACCTCCTCATCATTCTTTAAAGTTTTGAATCGCTTACAAAATGTTTGTTCCAACTCTTCAAAAGTGCAATTTGGATGGTCTTGAACGTAGTTTTCACCCTATTCACAAATATTATCCCTAAAAGTAAAACCAAACATGTTAATGATGTAAGCCTCCATTGTTTCACCATTAGCTTTAATGGCTTTCTTGAATACTCTAATGTGTGCATTTGGATCAATGTTTTTGACATAGGATGGGTATTGTAACTTCTTGTATGGTAGCTTAGTGGTTGGTTCTAAAATAAGTTGCACAACAAGTGGTTAATACCATGGTGGTATAAACATGCATGGATTAGGTGTTGGCCATCCAAAAGATCCAATAGTTGGATTGAAGGGTGGTTCTTTTGATGGATCTCCTCTAGGTGAATATCCAGGTTGTCTTCCATTTGGTAGTTGGTGATTAGAACCTTTGGGTATATGAGTTGGTAAACTAATAATAACTTGTATAGTGGTTGGTGTTGATGTAATAACAGGTTGCTGAACAAGTTATCTATCCTTGTTAGTCATTGGTTGAACCACTATAGGAAATTAATTGCTTACAGAATATGGTATATATGTTTGTGGTACAACATGTTGTTTAGGTATTGGGTACACATTCTCAAGTACAGAATCGGTATAATTCCTAAAGATAAAGGAATCAAGTCCTTTGTTCTAGTTGGATTTGTTCAATATAAACTAGGATCTAAAGGCACAAAAGGGGGTATGACATTATACCACATTGGGTATGTTGAAATAGGTAGCATATTGGTTTTACTTGGTACAATTGGTGTAACAAGTTGTGACCATGTTGTCTAATAATTAATAAGTATTATTGTATGAATTGTACTAGGATTCATGGTTTGAGTTCTTAATACATACATATTGGGTATTGTTATAATAGTGGTTGGAAAAACAAGTTGATGAACATTCATCACCTCCTCCCTAAGTAACTAACTTAATCTATCATCAACAAATGGGCAATGATTGAACAAGTGTCCCATTTGATAACAATATGGATAGGTTATAGTTCCAACACCTTGGTTTGCTCTTGAATCTAGTTTGTGATGTGGAACTTGTGATCTTTCACTTGGACCAGGTACTGATCTCACTAGCCAAATGCCTTGTGGATAAACAACTCCTTGTCGAGCAACTATGGGTGTTGCTCTGGGTTCAACATGTGGTATAGAAACTGATTGAATATATAGTCTTTGGTCAATATGACGAAGTTGCTCCAACCTATTGGGTAGGTGAAGTCATTCCATCTTCAAATTAGTGGGTACTAAATGAATGTTGATATGTGATGGTTGGTTTTGAAAACCAGTAGATGTTGTAATTAGTGTAGATGCATCGATTTTGGGTAGATTGTAAGAATTGCAAATCGCCATGGTTGTTGAACAAATATAACCTCATTAAATGGTTGAACAAGTTCATGATTTGCATCATTATGAACACTCACCACCCTTAGTTGGGTTATTGTTCATGGTGTTTTTTGATGAGTGGTTGAGAGTGCTATTGGGTTTCTCTAACTGGTTCTATTACATTTTGATGTTATTTATTGATTTCTCATGTTGCAAACCTAGCTTTGGGTTCGCGACCAAGGCAAAGGGGTTACAAGGTTGCGGGCCAAGAAGAAGCCCAGGAGTCACGTCACATACTCCTAGGAGTGTAAGAAAATGTGAAGGAGTACGAGGGAGTGAATCGTCACACTCCCAAGGCAACTCCCACTTTAGGAGATGGAGTCCCGGTGGACTCCCAAAACTTCATAAAGCAATTTCAGGGGTCAAAACTCAATGTCTTGTGGCGTTCTTTATATCATTGGAAAGCTTTTGGAACTTAAATGTCTAAAATGGGCTCACATTGTTCATTTGGACATCTGAAAGAAGGGTTGGGAGTCAAACTGCTAGTTTGATTCCGAACCAAAAAAAATCAAGAATCGATTCGATTTACGTGGCTGCAGAAGGCATGCAACATATCGTTGGAAAGTTCTTGATGAGAGCTATAACTTTGCTTTAAACCACATCTCGATCCGAGGTCTGTTCGCAATGTTATGGGGCTCCAAAGTTGCGGGAGTCCCAACCGACGCTATTTTGGGACTCCCACTCGGGAGTCCCGGGAGAGAAAAGCCATTTGGATGTAGGTTCCGTGGCCAGCCATAGAGTATACTATAAGGGGGAAGGTGGTGGCTTCCCCCAAGTCCGGGCCGTGGTGAATCTAGTGTGTCCGTGTTGCCCGTGGCTCGTCCTAGCACCAAAGGTGCTCCAACTATGCACTAACCACTTTGTGTGGGTTGTGTGCAGGCCCGTGTGAGTGAGTGAAGCTTGTCAATTCTTCCTAGTCCCATCGCGGAGCTCCAACACGCCCCTATACCCCTCAAAGTGTTGTGAACTAGGGAGCGTGCCCCGACTCCTTTCTCTTCCGTTGTCTTCTACTTGGACTCACATTTGAGTCCTTAAAAGAATTGGGGGTGTGTCATCTCCCCTGTGTGTTGCATCCATGTTTGGTGCATTCATAGGTTCATCTCCCATAGGTTGCATTTGATGTTCATCTTGTTCTTGTGCATGTTCATGATCAGGTGGATGTCTGATTTGTTTAAACTATTTTAAAAGACTTTTAATAACTATTCTTGACATTTTTTGAAATCAATAGGTTATAGGAAAGCCTTTGCATTACTTTTGAACAATAGAATTATTTTTTCTAGAACGAACCCTCCCAACAATCAAAAATTTGTATAAAACTTCTTTCACAAATTGGGCATTTATCTATCTTCAAAAACTCTACACTAACCTCACCCTGTTCCTAAGATTTCCATACTAAATCAAAATTAGAAACTTGAATCCTAAAATTTACACAAAACAAGCAAACATGTGACAAATCAGAATTTGAAACATGATTGCTTTTCAAACTTGATCTACTAAAATACTAAATCTAACCAAAAATTCTATGCATGATTGATTGTGAATTCTAATCCACTACGTGGTTGCCAAATGTTAATGAGGTTTTTCTATTCCCATTAAGGATAATTCACCTCTGGATTTCTTAGTAACAAGTTCCTAAAACAACAATGGGTACATACAACACACAAATTAAAACTTAAGTTATTATAAATCCTAAACCATGTACACAAATTGCTCAAACTTGAAGGAAATAGGCTAAAAGAAAAATGATCCATGTTCCATAATTAAAGAGTGAAACACATAATTATGAATGAAATCTAAAAAGTCCCTTAATAGGTTTGTCCTCTTAGTCTTATACTAGCCAATTCAAAATACAACAGTCATAACTGACCATTATAAACAATCATTAGCCAGTACCTAGACTAATAATCCAAAATTTCAAAAAGTACATCTTGCTTAACTACATGTCTAACTATCGGTTCTGTTAAGTACATGTTTTATCAATTACTTGTTGATTAACATGTCAACCTATCTTCTTAACCCAATCATTACCTACTAAATTTAGTTAACTGGTTAGGTTAATACTACAAGTTTGGTTAAATAACAAGTTATGACACATGTTAGGTTTAACAACTTGCTTATATTATCAACTTGTTACCAAATTTGGGTAACATTAAGTTTCTTTGGCTTTAGTTTCTACCACATATTTAAAGATCTAATGTTATCTTCAACAATGACTTAACCTCAAAGTATAGGTAATTTCTAACATTTGTTTATTGATATCTTGGAATATGTGTTCCATAGACATAATTTTGTTGACAGGATTATCAAACAAACTTTGTGATACAACTAGTTTTGTAGACACTTCAAATTCTGGCAATCTTGCCCAACTTGTACTCCACTATGTTTTTTTTTTTGGAATTAAATTTTGTGGTGGGTCTTCTGCTTGCACCTCTTGAATAGTCTTGACAAAAGATTGTTGTAATCTCTACTCCTCTTTCGAATTAGCAACTGACTTTTTCTTGATTAGCTTTCTTACTTTAAACACTTATTATTTGATTCCCTGCTATTGGTGATGGCCATATTCACATCCACCATATGGACTGAAGGATTTGAAACCTTGGGTTCTACCACAACTTGTTTCTTTGTTGGCTTCACTCTTTTGTTCTTAAACATGTTTTGCATATCATTATACTTAAGACAATCTATGATCTTATGTCCAATATCACCACAAATATGACAAGAATACTTCACATGCCTCTATACTTTAATTTATTGAATAATAACCTCATAAACTACAAGAACAAGGTCTTTTTTCCTTTTGACTTTATAGGTATCAACATTATGATTTGCCTTGTGACAATTTGTATGGTACATTCCTATTTTTTCTAAAATTGTCTAAGGTTTATGAACTAATATTATTTTACTACTCTATGGTATTAATAGATTACTTATGGCCTCTACTTCAGAAATTCTTTTTTCACAAACTAAAATTGCTTCCTTATGTTGCTATAAAGTTGTTTTCTTCATACCTTTTGTTGCTACACATAGATTTGGTTGTAATCTAGTCCTAAAAATAGTAATTAAGAACTATTTGTTGTCCTATGTTGAAGACTATTGGCCAACTTCAATAACCTTTCATAATAGATTTCCACTCTTTCATTCTTATCATGCTTCATGTTTTTCAATTGTAAGTAAATTTGTTCATCATTCTCAACTTTTCTATACATTTTACAAAAACTAGCTGCAATTCTGTAAAAATATAATATGGGTAATCTCCCATATAATTGTTACACAATTAGGACACTATCTCTAAGTGTAAAACTGACCAAATTATCAATTTTTGCATCATTTGTTTCAATATTTGCTATAATGGCAACTTTAAATACTCTGACATGAACATATGGGTCAAAATCCTTAACATATTTAGGATAGTTAAGTGGCCAACAATAAGGTATGTTTAGTGGTAATGGTGGCCTACTTAGATGCACCATTGGCAATCCAAAATATCCTAGAGGTCCTACTAGATTTGAGCTACCTCTTCCTTGATTTGATGGTTGACTAGCAAAAACTCCTTTCACCTCCTGAGGCATATCTTCATGCAAACTCACAAATTATGTTCCCCTTGGAATTTGTGGTCTAAATCTAATACCAATAATAGTATTAATTGGCGCTGATACAAACAAAGCTTCAATAACTGTAATTATAAATTGGGGCATTGTCACAAAATATAATGGCATAGATGTTACTGGTTCCATTCTGAAATTTGAAGTTCCTGCATAGGTAATTCCAATATTGTCTTGATGTAACAAACTTTGTATAGGAGCTACAGAGATAGGTACTACATCTACCACAATATGAACTCTAATTTTTACTCTATTATCTCTCCATATCTATTTTCGAAGTTTATCTAAAATTTTGACCCTCTCATGGTATAGATCCTCTAACCCAATATGTCCATGATTCCCTATTCTTGCGAGTTCTAGATTCATATTCTAGAAATGCTCAACAAATCCTTGCTTCACATTTTCTTCAATAAATGGACATTCATTAATCCGATGTCCAATCTGATGGCAATATGTGCAACATGGAGAATTTGGTCTTAGAACTCTATTTACATTATGAATTCCTCTACTCCAATCCCTTGGAACTCCACTAATAATACTTCCATTATGTTGATTAACTTTGGGTTTACTATACCTCACTCTTACAGCTATAGGAACACCACTTCCTCCCTTTTTAACATGTTGAGTCTATGTTTTTGTTCTTGAATTATAGCATCAAAGTCATGTTGTTGCATCAAATTTGTTGATTCTAACACAACTCTCTGTCAAGGTTCAAATTCCCAACTCCTTCATGTAAACTCAACATGTGAATATGCATTTTCAAATTAACGATCCACTCTCCTAGAATTTTGTTGTAGATTGCTGGTGCGCCTCTATGTTTCACCACTTTACACTTCACAAGGAATAATTAATTAGTGCTACCTGAGGTGTTATGTGGCCTGCAAGTCTCTTTTATGTCCATCGATGTCTATGTTCCATCTAAGAAAATCTTCTAGGTGTTTCAAACCGCTAATCTACCTAATTTGCACTCAAATTATTACTATTGGCAACGCCATTTGCACTTGTTCATGTACTACAACCTAATCTAATTGTCTCCTCAGACTCCTAGTTACAATTATATTTTCCATCTCTCCACATCCTAATTCAAATATGAACAAAACTTTTGCATTAGAACAAAATCCTCATAGTTAGCTATTATGTTTTGATCTATTTCTTGAAGAAATAATTATGATCAAGATTTGAAAAAAAATGAAAAAAACGAAATTGAAGTTCACTATTTATTTATATAAATAAAAATTTCAGCAATAAGGCATAAAAAACATTTTGATATTCACCTTGAATTCAAACCCTATGATGGTTGCCAAGTGGTAAATATAGAATTTCTAATGTTATATTCTAGTTTTAAATATGAATTGAAATGTAATAAAACTAATATTAACAAATTTTTCTCATTCAGATCTACTTAGAACTAATTTCATAATTAAAATCTAGTAATGAAAGTATGATAAAACAAACATCAAAATAACAACTTTGACTATGGAAACAAAGTTTTTCTAGAAATCAAAACATATTTCTCTCATACTCCATTAAAGCTCCATGTTCTTCAATGATACAATGGCCCTCATCTCTTTCTCTTCTCCAAAAATCTACCTAAAAGAAAAAAAGTCTTATGTTGTATTCAAATTCAAATGGTGATAAAAACTATGTTATCTACCTACTAATTCTTATATATAATAACCAAGTCAATAGAAATATGCTAATTAATAATTACCATAAGTAACTACTCTCTTAACAGTGTATTTGGTGTTATTGGAAAGTAGTCATTGAGTTAGATTTAATAAAATTTATTTCATAATTTTCATATTTAAAATGTGGAAGATATTGAATTTTGAATTAATATTGTTGTTGAAAACTTAAACAAATACAAAAAATGAGTTTAGAAGGGAAAATGAGTTGAATGTGCTCATTCTTGGGGCCAACAACACATGTTACCTTATCTATCCGTGAAAGAAGGTAGTTTGTTTTGTTTTGTCATAATGATATTTCCTAAACCACGATGTCTTAAATTATGATATGGAACTTATCAGCAAAAAGTCCTTAATGAATAAGGGTGCACCGACTTGGTTTAGAATGTTTGGAGCTATAGTGTGGAATCTATTGAACCATTTTTTCATTGATTTTTTTGAAAAACCAAGATTGAAAACCATATTGGAATTTGGGGGCGTTCTTGGTATTGTTAGAAAGCCCTCACCAAGTTTGATTTAATAAAGTTGATTTCATAATTTTGAGATTAAAAATGTGAACAATATTATTGAATTTTTGGTGGGTATTATTGTTGGAAATTCAAACAAATTGCAAAAGGGGTTTGGAAGGAAAATTCAATTGAATGCGTTCAAACTTGGGCTAATGACATAGGGTACATTAATGTTTAATAAATTTTTATCATAATTTTAAACAAATATTAAAATATCATGTGTATAAAATTGAATAAACATTAGAGTTGCACAATATTATTAATTATGTATCATTACTCAATATGTTGTAATGATCTACATTGAAATAATAAATTACATGTGTATTGAACATAAACATTAATACTAACATATATTTTAGATTTTCCTTACACTTTATTTTGAAATTACAGTTTAATATTTATATGCACAAAAAAAAACATTTATACAAATAAAATTTAAATTTAATTTAATGTTATCATAATTTTAAACAAATATTAAAATATTATATGTATAAAATTAAAACTACATGTTAGTTGTTCAACCTAGTTGACAGAGATAGTTCTAAACAAGATTGCATTTCATCCATCCTCTAGTACATTTTATCATTCAAAGTAGTTGAACACTAGTTAATGTATTGACTATGTGCCAACTAAAGAACCTTAGATGCCAAGAATATTTTAAAAATGGCCCCTTAGTTTTAAAATATGCTTCACATTGTTTACCAACATAGTTAGAAGTTCAACTTGGAAACATTATTGATGTTAGGAATATTTGGCAAATGAACACCCAATTGAAAAATGCTTTCAACGATATACCAATATAGTAAACGAGTCAACTCAATTGGAAATTGCCATAATTATATTTTAAATTTAAAAAAATCCTAGTTGAAACATAGTTGCAAATGTCATGTAGTTGAAAACTTTTGGTTAAAAAAGGGGAGATTTCTACTAGTGGAAAGAACACAACATGCACTGGGGCCTATTGATGTATCTTTGAACAATGTAAAGTAAGATTTTGTTAGTAGATTCTTTGTTGTAGTATAAATCATAATCTATGATGACATATATTTGGGATTTTGGATAAAATAATATGGAAACCCAAAAGTTAACTCCAACAAATGATGAATGTCTATTATTTACATGGTTAATTTCTATGATAACATGTTGGATTTGCTCAAGTTGCTATCAATGTATAGATATATGATACTGTAGAAAACGCTTATTACATAGAACAATATGGAAAATCAAAAGCTAATGTCAACAAGTGATGTTCATGTTTACTATTTACATGTGGTTAATTTCCATGATAACATGTTGGTTTTTGCTCTAATCACTGTCAATGTATAAATATTTGATAATGATGAAAATGCCTATTGTCTATTATACCTAGGCTTTTGAAATCATTAACCTTAACTATGGCTACATGGCAACAATATTGCTAACACATCATAAAATACTTTTGTCACATGGTTGAATATTTCCCCACGTGGCATGAAAATATATTTTGGATATTCCATTTAGTTGGATGAAATGTTCTTAAAAACATTTTATCATGCTCACCTCCTCATTGCTCGTTGTTCATTCGTTAGTTATGTTGAACATATCACAACATGTTTACAATCTTTGCAAATTCTTTCATTTTGTGTTTAGTATGGTCATCCCAAATTATAGGCACAAACAAGTATTATGAGTGCCAAAATAATTAGTGTTAAATGCTCCATGATGTATATAGACACTCGTAGGCTCAAGTAATATACATATATGTTTTACAAATATAAAATTTAATATGAACATCTTTTTGTTGACAAAGGAAGTAGAATTACAATATGAACTTGGAACTTTGTTACCAATATACCTAGCTTTTTATTTGCATTTGTATGTACATGTGGAAGACCATATATACTTGTTGGCCAATCCCATAGTATGAATATCACATTTTGAGACTTCATATCATGGTAAACCAAACATGAAAGTTAATAAACTACATATTTATGGCTTAGATAAATTTGATCTACAACTAAACTTGTATAAAATCATATAATAACATGCCCAAATGTTCAATAATAATTTTATGAACAATACATGTCTTATGTTTTAGTTGCATTTTTTGAAGCAATAGGAAGACTCAATTGTGATGTTAAGAACATTAGAGAATCAAGGTTTTATACCAAGGGTCCATTCACGATTGGGTTACCTAAAAGGAATGCCTAATTTAAGAAGGACTTTAATGAACAATTATAGATTTTTGTAGTGTCTAGTATTCTACAACTATGGTGTATTTTTGTGTTCCTATAATTAGAGTATTGGAAAAACAAGCTATAAAAAAACTCCAACAATTATTGGATGCTATTCGAGTCCTTTGACTCAAAAGGAATCAAGTGTTCATATTATAGTTTTTTGTTAAAGGAATGCAAAAGAAATAAAATGATACAACTAATTTCAAACTTTTTATATAAGAAAAACATGCAACTACTTGTTCATTATGTCAATTTGATGAAACAAAAATCACATGAAAATTTCAAAGTCTTGAAATTTTGAAGCAAAGGGTTACAAGAAAAATGATTCCTTTACTAAATAATTTGGTTTTTTAAAAAATATCCATTAGGTTCAGAATTTCTAGCTTTAGATGCACGTCACATGTGCAAGAAATAATAATGTGAAAAAACATGTTTAGTTGATTTTAGAAACCCATTTTTGCATATTATGTGTTTTTTCTTACAAACCAAAATGTTCATGCATAATTATGTATGCATGTGAAAAATCACCGCCACCATATGAATTATCTTATATTGAACTATCGTAGCCTTGGGTCAAATTCAGCACATTAAAAACAAATAATTCATTATTTTCAAAAAATGCATTCATTTTTTAAATTATTAATATTTTCATTAATTAAAAATTAAAAATTAATGAATTATGTTTGATGTATGAAAACATTTACTTGAAATGCATGGATGAATAGGTAGTGTACAAATTCTATCAAGATCAAGATCCATTTCAATAAGTAGAGTTGCAAGTTCAATTTTTTTTCTCTTTCCAAGCATTGCAATTTTTTTCAATGTAAAGTTGTTTGTCATATTGTTGAGGAGTCATGGCTCATCAAACCATGATTTTTGATATGTTCCAACAGATAGGAAAAGCAAAGCATGAGGAGGCATTACAACATGAAGCAAAATAATTAGCTATGAAAAATCAAAAAGCTTCTTTGTAAATAACAATGGAAAGAAACAAACATCCAATTGGACGATCAAAGTTACAACCTCACATGACATTGCAATCACTTGGCAAATGCATCAAGTAAGAGAGTGAAGAAAGGACAAGCAACCAAGAATCCAAAAAGTGTTGAAAAGGTACTTACACTTAATGGTTTGCACCACACCTTTGGCCTCACATTCAAATTGTAATGGAAAGGCATAGGAGTTTGACAAAGTTGTTTTACATTATCTTCATGCATTCCATATAAAGCTAGGGGAACATTTAAGCCCATTTGATAAGCTTTTTAAATCCTCTTTAGGAGAGTGGTTTACTTCAAATGGAAAGTTTAAACCAAGGGGTAAAAAGTCAATAGAGAGGGGGAGAACTTTTACAATCATGGAACAACACATTCCAATACTAGATCGTAGGCCAGAAGTGAAAGATGAGTTCATGTCTTTGCTACAAAATATTAAAGCTTATGGACAAACCCTTTCTGGACCCATAGTCCAACTCATTATCCAAGGCTTTCTTGAGTTCAAAGCTCTTGAACTTCTAAATGGTTCATTCAAAGTTTCATTAGAGTGGTCTAGAAAGTTCATGAAAGCCAAGTTGGGTTGGTCCTTTAGAGCAGTTATTATAGCTACAACAAAACTACCACCAAATTGGGAAGATCAAGGAACAAAGATTGCGCATAGGGTGGCATACCTTGTAAAAGCACATAATGTCCCTACATTACTTGTCATAAACATGGATCAAACAAGGATTCACCTTGTACCTACATGTGGGGAGAAAACATGGGACAAGAAGGGATCAAAAGACATACATGTTCTTAGGGTTGAAGATAAGAAGCAAATTATTATTATAGTATCCTCTACGATTAATGGAAATTCTTTGCCCCTATAGATCATTTTTACAAGATCAACAACAAGTTGTCTTCCTCAAAATAGTCCAAGGAAGGCATCCCTACTAGAAAAATTGTCTTTTGCAACTTGTCTTATGCAACTAAAAAATGTCGCATGCAACTATTTTGGAGTTGCATGCAACACGTGCAGTTGCAAACTAGTTGCATGCGACATTTTTTAGTTGCATAAGACAAGTTGCAAAAGACAATTTTTTTATATTGTTTGGGAGTAGGGTTTCATTTGACATACTTTGTTAATCATTGGTCTACCTTAGAAACTTGCCAATAATTTGTGGAAAGGATTTTAATTCCTTATCACAAAAATGAAATACAGGAATTGAACTTGCCACAAAACCAAAAGATGGTATGGCTAATAGATTTCTGGTTAATTCATAAGAGCATGGAGTTCATACAATGGATCAAGTCACAACATCCACATTTATGTTTAATGTTTATACTTGCAAATTGTACCTCCAAACTTCAACATGCAGATGTGATCCTCCAACCATTATTAGAATTCCTATTTTTTCAAATTGACCAAGTTGATTAGATGGATTTTTCTTGCTAGAAGACGTGTATTTTTTACTAGAGGCCAAGGGCTTAAATGACAATGGGTATTTTTTGAATAATCAATTTGACTATAATGACCAATTTGATAATTAATCAAATCGAACATCTAGTCAAATTGGACTTAAAAATATCACTTAGTTAAATTGGTTAGTGGCCTAGTCAATAAAACCATCTAATCTAGTCAAATTGGCAAGTGCCCTAATAAGAAAGGACACCTATTATTTTCAATCAATAGGTAATTAAATAAGCCTAATCAAAAGGGCCAATTACAAATTCTAATACTAGTTGGGTATCTTGGGACCACATTTAACATTTTGATTATGTTTGACCAATTAAAAAAAAGTTGAAAAATGTAAAAATTGACTAATTATAATTAAATGAATCATGACCAAATTAATTATAATTAAATTAATTATATATATGGTTTATTTAACTATGGTTAAATTGATTATATTGAAATTAATTATGGTTCAACTACCTATGAAAAAACTAATTAAAATTAAAAATTAACCATAATTAATTTACCATGGTCAATTTAATCATGTTCAATTAACTATAGTTTGTTTAATTGTATATGTTTTAACCATGGTTAGTTTAACTATATTTAATTTAACCATGATTCATTTATCCATAATTAATTATTCCATCATTTTTCTGGACATATTTAATTTAATTATGGCTAGTTTAACCATAAATCATTTAGCAATTACGACTAGTATAACCATGGTCAATTTAATGATAGTTGGTTTAACCTTAGTAAGTTTAACCATGATAATTAATTAAACATAATTAATTTAACCAATACTAGTTGGGCCATTGTTGGTGTTGCCATAATGAATTTAACCATGGTTACTATAAACATAACTAAATCAGCCATATTTATTTTTAACATATTATTATTTTACTGTAATAAGTTTAACCATAATCAATTGACCTGTAATTTAATTTAAAATTATTGTTAATTTAGCCATGGTTGGTTTTGCCATAATAATTTCATTCATGTTTATTTTAGTTATAATTATTTGTTACATAATTAGTTTTGCCATAAAATATATTTTCATTAATTGTTTAACCTTATTAACTTTATTAATCGTTGGTTTAGCCAAATTTATTTATTCTTGGTTAGTTTAATCAATTCTAGTTTAGCCATGTTTAATTTTGCCATAATCATTTTATTCATTTTTATTTTAGCCATAATTATTTCATTCATGTTTATTTTAGTCATAATTAATTTTTCCATAATTGGTTTTGTCATAAAATATTTGATCATTAGTTAGTTTAGTCACATTAGTTTTATTAGTGGTTAGTTTAACCAAATTTATTTACTCATGATTAGTTTAACCATTTTTAGTTTAACCATGTTTAATTTTTCCATAATTATTTTAATCATTTTTATTCAGCCATAATTATTTCATTCATATTTATTTTAGCCATAATTAATTTTTGCATAGTTGGTTTTTTCATAAAATATTTATTCATTAGTTAATTTAACCATATTAACTTTATTAGTGGTTAGTTTACCAAAATTTATTTACTCATGGTTAGTTTAACCATTTCTAATTTAGCAATGGTTAATTTTGTCATAATTATTCCATTCATGTTTATTTTAGCCAAAATTTATTTTTGCATAATTAATTTTTCCATTTAAAATATATTTATTAGTTAGTTTAGCCATATTAACTTTATCAATGGTTGATTTAGCCAAATTTATTTACTCATGGTTAGTTTAACTATTTTTAGTTTAGCCATGGTTAATTTTGCCATAAATATTTTATCTATTTTGACTTTAACCATAATTATTTCATTCATATTTATTTTAGCCATAATTAATTTATGCATACTTGGTTTAGCCATAAAATGTTTATTCATTGGTTAATTTAGGCATATTAATTTTATTCAAGATTAATTTAGACACGATTGGTTTAATGATAAATTATTTATTATTTAATTAATTTGACCATATTTATTTTACTCATGGTTAGTTCAATCTTTTTTAGTTTAATCATAAAATATTTATTAATTGGTTAGTTTAGCCAAATTAACTTTATTCATGGTTAGTTTCACCATAATTAGTTTAGTCATGGTTATTTTTCCATAATTACTTTAATTGTGGTTGGTTTAAACATTATTTACCAGTCATTAGTTTTGCCATAATTAATTTTTCCTAGGTTAAATTAACGACCTATTTAACTTATGTAATGTAAATATGTGGCTAAATAACCTAAATATAATTAACTTATACGTAAGTGTATTTATTTATACATACCCTACTTATACTCCACCTATTTACCTATATTTTAGTTTATAGGTAACTAAGTTATATAAGTTAAGGTAGGTCATTTATATACCTATGATGAATTACTAGTTGGTTAACTAGTTATTTACCTAAAATACGCTAATGAATGTGTAATTGAATAGTTAAATATTAATTATTACAAATAAATTGTTGATAATATATCATGAATTATGTCAAATTTGTAAGGATTAGTTATAATTTGGTTGGAATTATCAATCATCAATATAAGACATTGTAACTATCTTGATATTTCATATAATTCAAGGATTTATAATATGGTTATAATTATTAATTATAACTAAATAACTAAACATTAACTATTGTTATTTTTTATTTTAACTTAATTAACATACATATTTACCTATCTTTTTATTTATTTATTTACTTAATTTATGTATCTTACGTAATTATTTAGGAATAATGTTGTGTGAACTATAAGGCTCTAAGTTGTGTGGACATGAAAATGTTTCTCCCTCCTAAAAGTTTGTTCGATATTGTTTGTCATCCTTTCCAAATGATAAGCAATATAAATAGATGCACCATAAGCATCCAAGACATAAGAAATATTTTTAAAAGGAAGGCCACTTGGGATGAGCCAATTGAAAAGGTTCAACCTTAAAGGCTAAATTCAAAATAAAATAGGATTTTCCTACCTAGGTCATCTAGGTGTAGGCCTAATCTAGGTGGTGTACATTTAAGCTTAGTAAAGGTCATAACTTAGGTTGCCCTAACTTACTTTTAGGATTTATACCTAGTTACTAATTATAGGCTCCTAGACTTAGGCTTGGGAGTTTAAATTATAGGTTCTTAGACATAGGGACCTTAGGAGTAGGTATTTAATTTTAGGTCTAACCTAGGTTATTTAGCTTTTATCCATGTGGCATAATTTAATGGCCAATGTTTAAATGCCACATGGCATAGCCTAGATGGCTAATGTTTAAATGCCATGTGGCATAACCTAGGTGAACAATGTTTAGATGCCACTTGACTTAACTTGGGTGGTCATTTTTTAAATGTCATGGCATTTTGCTTAATCAAAATGGTGTTTGACTAGTCAAAAGTATTTGTCAAAATGACTAGTCAAAAGTACCAATCAAAATGACTAGTCAAAAATGCCAATTTAAGCTCGGTCAAAAAAATACATGTCCCAATCACAATGGCTAGGTTCAAAATGAGTTGTCCAAAATGATTGGGAGGTTTTTTTTACGCATGTCCAAAATGGGTCTTTTGTGACCAAAATTTCTAGTAAAAAAAAGGAATTCTAGTAGTGAATGCCAATTCAAGCATGTGTTTAAGAAACAATTTCACATTTGGACATCTTGCACCATCAAAGATTAATTCCTAAAAGAAAAAGATCCAAAAGTTGATTTTTGCATGTCAATAATTAAACCTAAACTTTGTGGTTGTTGTTTCATGCATGGACACAAATTTGCAAAAGGAAAAAAATGATTCACAAAGGGTGGGGACAGATAGGTTTACTTTGGAGCTTGATTCCACATTTTCAAATGGAAGCACTAGGAATAAATGCTACAAAATCCTTGTTCTCATCAAATTTGACAAAGGAGGTGTAGATTGAAGATCCAAATCACCAAGAGGACAATGATTTGGATTTGGATCCTGAAGAAGATACATGAATCATAATGCAACAATGTTTTCAACCACATCCAAATCCTTATGGACTTGAACCAAGTGGTACCAAAAACATTTTCAAGTTCAAAAATCTTGCTAAAAATAAGTGAACACGTCCATGTTATAAATAATAAACATTTATAGGCATCAAAAGCTAAGGAACTTTAATCGACTTATAACATCAATTTTCAATTGATCATTGAAAAAATAAAATGGTCTTGCATTCATTCTTCATGATCATGAGAAGAATAATTAAGGCATGGGGATATAGAAATAATAGACTTTGAAAAAAACTCCATATGATGACATTTGTTCCATTCATCAATCTTTTCTGTCATTAATAAGACATATTTTTTATAAAATGTATTTTCAATTATTTGCTTGTGCAAAAGAAAAACATTAGTTAGGTGCAATGAAATCATGATGTCACTTACCTTAATGGTTTTCCGCATTTCTTCCACTTTGTCTTCAACTTCATTCTTATGATGTTGGTCCACCTCACTCATGTTGTTTGCCCATTTTATCTTCTCTTGTATGGTTAGCAACAGATTGCCAAAGTTACCCAACCTGCGAGTCCACCACATGTAATCCCACCACTAGGTCATCTTCCAGAAATATGTACAATTGTTAGAATAAAAGTTTTTGTTCTTCTTGTTCATCTACTTGATAGGAGAGATGCGAATGCAACTACTCCAAAAGGTGGATTTCTATTGTGCTTTACTATGCTAGCTCTTTGGGATAGAAAGCTCCCTTAATTTTCAACACCAAATGTTTTACACAAGGATTAGCACATGGTGTTGATCGAGTGATGGAGTCAACCTCACAATCCTCTTTTATTTCTTCAATAAGTAGACTTCACAACAGGGTTCTAGGATTGCCTTTCTTTTTCCCCCTCCTCTTGCCACCCTTCTCCAAGGTAGCCAGGACTACAATTGTTGGTTTTGATGATGTTCCTTTCCTTAGTGACCTAGAGGTTGATCGAAGCAGAACCTCACCTAAGATTACAACAGCAGAAGTAGATTGGGGTGCAAGGAAGTTGGCAATTATTGTTGATTTTTTTTCCTTACCAAGATAAACATGCAATTATCAAACACATTCATTATGAGAAGAACCATGGCCACCTCCCCATAATTGCAAAACAAAAAATTGGGAAACCAATCATGATAATATCAAAGATTCTTTCTCATACATTTCATTGAAGTAGTGCAGACTCAAGTGACATATTGAAGCATTGGAATACTAAACATACAAGGAAATGATGATGAATGAATTGTGACTAAAACCTTTAACAAATAACTCAAGGAACATTTCCCAACTAAACTCTTCACAAATTTATTCACAACATTTCCCATAAAATCTTCATGGTTCAACTATTGGCCAAAGGGGAATTCCATTCCAATTCACCTACATTTGTTCGTGAATATGGAGGGACAACATTGCCTATATTCACTTCCCAACAACCATTTGTTGGTGAAATGATGGTTTAACCTACATAAAATTATTTTGGTAAAATATTATACCAATTGAAAATAGCTCTGGTTTTGTTTCAAAGATGAGATCTTCATTTTCATCTATTAGCCCTTCCAACAAGTCATAATAAACAAGTACTTGAGGCCTTTTAGTTTTTGCCCCCAATTTCTTGTTAAGTGATATTGTTTTGACTATTCCATTACCTTGAACAATAATGACATTGTTGCCCCAGTCATGTGTAACCTTTGTATCACTGAGCCAAGGTTTTCTTAGTAACATGATATAGCTAGAATCTACCACACTATTTTGTAAAATAGTTAATGTGGCTACATATGGTATACCATGTATGTGAATCTTCAAATTTTTTATGATTCCTAGAAGCCTGGTCATACTCTGATTTACCATTCTGAGGTGGTATGGAGCTAGTATTGGTTTGGGTAAATCTAATTTTGTTATAAGGTATTCTATTATGATGTTTACACTTACTCCTCCACCTAACAAAATATCCTCAACAAAATTCTTCTTGACTTGTATTTGGATAATTGCCATTTGGTTATCTACCTCTATAGTTGTAGTGTCTTTTTCAAAATGTGTTTCAACCACTATGGCTACACTATGTTTTGATATCACTTTTATATTGGGTTTTTCTGGCTTTTGTTTTTGCCACATTATTTTTTAAGATCTAGTGCTATTTTCAGCAATTGACCTAATCTCAAAGTATAGGTGGTTTCTAACATCTATTTACTAATATCTTAAAATATTTGTGCCATAGACATAATTCTATTGATAGGACTAGCAAATAAACTTTGTGATACAATTAGTTCTGTGGGCACCTCATTTCTAGTAATCATGGCCAACTTGTATTCCATTGTGTTTTTTCTTTTTGATTTAGATTTTCTGGCGGGTCTTCTACTTGCATCTCATGTATAGTCTTGACAAAAGATTGTTGTAATTTCTCCTCTTCTTCCTAGTCAACAACAAACTTTTTCTTGATTGGCTCTTTGTCCTTAAACACCTATTATTTGATAACCTTGTTCCTGGTGATGGCCATGTTGACATCCATTATATGAACTAAAGGGTTTGCAACCTTGGGCTCTACCATAGCTTGTTTCTTTATAATATTCACTCCTTTGTTTTTAAACATATTATGCATGTCATTGTACTTAAAACAATCTATGATTTTATGTCCAGTGTCACCACAAATATAAGAATAATACCCCATAGGTCTATGTATTTTGATCTATTGAATAATAACTTCAGAAATTGCAGGAGAAATTCCTTCCTTCCTTTTGACTCTATAGGTTTCAACATTATGATTTGTCATGTGACAATTTGTATAGTACATTCATGTTTTCTCAATAACTATTTAAGGTTTAGGAGCTAATATGGTACTAATAGATTGCTTATAGCCTCTACTTCAAAAATTCCTTCTTCATTAACCAAAGTTATTTCCTTATGTTGTTATAGGGTTTTTCTCTTCATGCCTGTTGTTGCTACACATAGATATGGTTGTAATCTGTATTAAAAAACAACATTCAAAAAACTATATGTTGTCCTATGTTGAAAACTATTGGCCAACTTCAATAATCTCTCATAATAGACTTCCACTCTTTCATTCTTCTTTGCTTCATGTTCTTCAATTGTAGATAGATTCGCTCATCATTTTGAACTTTTTTATATTTTTTATAAAAAATTAATTGCAATTTTAAAAAAGTATGATCTAGGTAATTTTGCATGTAATTGTTACACTAATTAAACACAGTATCTCTATGGGTAAAACTAAAGAGATTAACAATTTCTACATTTTTTGTTTCACTAGTTGTTTTAATGGCGATTTAAAAAACTCTAACATGAACATTTGGGTCAGAATCCTTCACATATTTAGGGTAGTTAAGTGGTTGACGATAAGGCTTGTTTGGTGGTAATAGTGCCCTACCTAGATTCATTACAAGCAATCCAAAATATCTTAGAGGTCCTAGAGGTCTTGGTGGTCTAGGATTTAATGGCTGACCTTAAACCCTAAAACCAACAAAATTTTTGTTCGCCTTTTTAGGCATTTCTGTATGCACATTGACAAGTTGTGTTTCCCTTAGAGTTTGGGGTCTAGACTTCATACTAACAACAATATGGGCTGGTGTTGTTACAAATGGAACTTCAATAATTGTAAACGTAGATTGAAGCATTGCTGTAAAATATAATGGTACAAATCTTATTAGTTCCATTCTGAAATTGGAAGTTCATGCATAGGTAATTCTAACATTGTTGTGATGTAACAAATTTGGTGCAAGAACTACAAAAATAGGTACTACATCTACCACAATTTGAGCTTTCATTTCCACTATGTTATCTCTCCAAATTTGTTCTTTAAGTCTATTTGGAATTTTGACCTTTTCATGGTATAGATCCTTTGGCTTAACATATCCATGGTTTTCTACTCCTGCATGTTTTGGATTTTGATTCTAGAAATGCTCAACAAATCTTTGCCTCACATTATCTTCAATAAATGGACATTCATTGATTTGATGTCCAATTTGATGGCTATATGTGCAACATGGAGAGTTAGGTCTTGGAAATTTGTTCACACTATGAATTCCTCTGCTCTAATCCCTTGGAACTCTTCTAACAATGTTTCCATTCTGTTGTTTATGTTTGGGTTCACTATCCTTCACTTTGATAACCACATGTACACCTTCTACTACTGTTGGTTTTAATTTTGGTGAGACTACAATTTCTTGTTTACTTACAAGTATCGACTCAACTCCTTTGGACATTTTGATACCTTGAGTTGTAGCTTTTTATTCAATGACATAATGAATCAGAGGTTCAAAATTTTGAGTTCTTTGTTCAAACTTTTCATTATCTTGACCATCCCAATAATAAGGAGGTGAAATAGATTTGTACCTTGGTACTACTTCTTCCCTTTCTGACATGTTGAATTTATATTCTTCTTTTTTGAATTAAAGCATCGGAGGTATTTTTGTTACATTATATTTGCTGATTCCACCACAACTCTCTATTGAGGTTCAGATTTTCAACTCCTTCATCTAAACTCAACTTATGAGTTTGCATTTTCAATCTAACATTATTTTCTCCAAGAATTTTGTTGCAAATTGTTAGTGCACCTTTGTGCTTTGCCAGTTTGCACTTCATAAGGAATTATCGATGTTGCCCATGGCCTCCAAATCTTTCTTCTGTCCACCTATGTTTCTATTTTAAATGAAAAACTCTTATAGGTGTTACAAATTGTTAATATATTTGATTTGCATTCAAATTATTAGTGATGGCAACACCATTTTCCACTTATTTGTGTACTATTACCTGATTTAATTGTTTCCTTAGACTTCTAGTTATAATTTGATTTTCCATTTTTCCACATTCTAATTCAAATCTAAACAAACTTTTGCATTAAAACAAAATCATCACAATTAGATACTTTGTTTAGATTTTCTTTTTGAACAAAACTTATGATCAAGATTTGAACAATAAATGCAAAAAAATGAAACTAAAGTTCACTATCAATTTTTAGAAACAAAAATTCCAACAACAAGACATAAATAACATTATGAATTTCAATATGAATTTAGGCCGTAGGATGGTCGCCAAATGGTAAATACAAAATTCCTATCCTATATTTTGATCTAAATCTAGACTAAAACATATCATAAAACTAATACTAATAAATTTGCTCATTCATATTTATTCATATCTAGTTTCAAAATTAAAATCCAATCATGAAAATATGAAAAGAACATCAAAACAACAAATTTGGCTATGGAATTGAAGCTTTTCTAGAAAACAAAATGCTCTTGTTTCATACTCCATCAAAACTCAATGTTCTACAATGCTTCCTTTTCTTCCTCTTCCCAAAAGATAATCATTAAAAAAAAAATCTTATGTTTTATTCAAATTCAAATGGTGATAAAAACCATGTAATCTAGCTAATAATTCCTAAAACAATAACTAGGTTAGTAGAAATATACTAACTAATTATTACCATGAGTAATTACTCCCTTAACATCCACAAAAAAAATTTCAAGTCAATTGCATTGTTTAATACATTCCCTTTGATTCATTTAAAATGAAAATTACAATTAAAACAAGGACTCAAATTATTTAAAAGGATTGAAAAGGACATCTATAATGTATCCAAGGGTGTAGTCATACTAACATGTATCAAGAGTAGTCGTAACCACTACTTAATTTTTTGAACTTTGGATTGTAATATATATATATATATATATATAGAATAATTATGTACATATCATAAAAAATTGGAATCAATCTAATGAATGAAGTATACATATAAGGACTTTTAAGCTCTTGTAACCATTGCTTAAAAGTTACATAAAAGTAGCTTAAATGTAATTTTGATATTAAAAGCACAATTTGAACATATTTTTTAATGAAATATTTTGGAATATTTTTTAATATACACCTTAACATAATAGTATTAAAAAAACTTTAAAAAACTTTGATGCTTTTTTGAAAGATGTATTAAAAGGATTTTAAGAATAAAGCAATTGTCTAAGGGGGCATGTGTAGCCTAATAGCGTGGTTGGACCCCCAATCTATTATTGGATTTTTTTATTAAATTAACATGGCATCATTATAGTTATAATCATATACCAATCCATAATAATCATAAAATAATAAATGCAGTAAAAGTCCAAAATAGTCCTTTGCAATTCTTTTTTATTAGATTGTCCTAAATTGGGTACCCTAATTATAAATATGCCTTAAGGCAATATAATCTAGTCCAACAAAATTCAAATTGTTGAAAGTTGTACCAATTACCAACGAACATGCATGCCATATGATCCAGGTTAAAACATTCTACATTGAATATGTCAAATTTTTGTTTATAAATTAGTGCTATGCCATCTAATCAAGGTTATAAGTAGTGAAATTTGATCCAACAAAATCCAAAATTATGAAAATTGTATGGATGCTCAATGAACATGCAAGTATGCAAATGCATGGGTGAAATTTAGGCCAATCCATGGAAACCACAAATTGAGACCCTAAACCCTAAACCTAAAGGTAGAACCGACATTATTGGTAGTTCTATAGCTCTACCTTTTGCCACCCAGGCGTAGTCACAGTCCAACGATCCAAAAGAAGTGTCGGACTGCACATAAAAAAGTAAATATTGGATAAATATATATGTTTTTCCATTAAAGCCATGGCAATCATGGCAAGTTATTGATTTTTCATTCATATGAATGTCAAAGAATTTAAATCAAAAATCCATTTGATGATTTTTAGTTTAAATTTTGATTTATGACCTCTAAAAGTGAATAACAATGCGTCAAATAGGAGTCAATTTTGCAAAAGACTGTCAAAAGGACTCATATAATAAAACATATTTGATGGGAAAAAAATAAAAAGGATAAAGACATATTAACCACATTAAAAAAACACTCATACCCTAAAACATGTGAAATTTATAACTTTAAAAAGTCAAAGAACTTTCCAAAACACTACTAGAAATTTTGTCTTTTGTAACTTGTCTTATGCAACTAAAAAATGTCGCATGCAACTGCACATGTTGCATGCAACTCCAAAATAGTTGCATGTGAGATGTTTTAGTTGCATAAGACAAGTTGCAAAAGACAAAATTTCTAGTAGTGAAATTGATCTAGAATTCTAGAACTTGAAAAGTCTTTTGCCACGTAATTGGGGTAAAACGTACATGATGTGTCAAGAAAAGTTGTACTTTATCATATAAGAAAACATAAAAATGTAAAAAAAAGAGAATTGATTATGATTTGAAATTATTATCATTTAAAAAAATTAAAATTACAAGGATTCATGACACTTTCAAAAATTCATATTTATTAAAAATTGATGAAGAAAAAAACATGTCATGTATTTGGACAACTATAAACATTTATTATAACAAGTTGCCAAAAATAATTGTTCCAAAATTCATTCATATGAAAAAGTTAATGAAAAAAAGGACGTACAATCCTTTTTAAAGGTAATCATGTTGACTCATTGTATTTTGTTTGCACCTACTTCTCCTTTGCAATAATATTTTCCATCTACTACTCAAATTGGACTAAAAAGGTCATATTTTAAAATCTACCTATCAATATGGTAGATAGAAAAAGATGTTCCTCCTTTTCACACCATGGACATGAACATGATCATCTTTGTCCTTTGCTACCTGCATGTTTTTTCTATTCGGCCATTCTTCTCTTTCTTCTTCCTTCCTTAGGAAATCAATAGGTGGCACTCGTATTGGTGCAAGTCTATGTTCCACTAGTCCATTGAAGGCGACACGGTTTCTCTTGTATGGGTGGTTCCTCCCAAGGTAATGACGATGTCCTTGGTACACATTCTTTTTCAAATGGGATGACTATCTTGTGTCCACATTTGGACCACACAAAGGGCATGCCATATAACCTTTAACTTGACACCCTACAAATAAGCCATATGCAGGGTAATCATGGATGTTCTAAATGCAAATGTCCCTTAAGAAAAATCTCTAAGACCTTTCTAGCCTTGTCATATTGTTGGTACCCCTTGTCCACAATTGCTCCTACTCCTCAACAATGGCTACAAGTAAACATCAATGTTGTCTTTTTAAACTAATTCTTTCCCTAGTATTAGCAATGCAAGTTGTATAAAGAACCACTTGGTTGTTAACCAAGGTGGTAGGTTGTAATTTAAAAAAAAGACCACATTTAGATTCATCCCATCAAGGACTAAACCCAACCTTATGTTGTGAAGGTTTGTTGCAACATCTAGCCATGTGGTATCAACGTGCTTCCATGCCTTGGAATCATGTACTGAACACACCACGCCATCATGGCTCTTGTTTATATCATGCCATGACATCAATTCTAGTAGTAATGAACATTTGTACATTCACTTTAGGCATGGAATTAATGGGAAGTGCTTTAAAACTTTGCAAGGAACCTAATATGATCCCTCAATAAACCAAGACTTGTTACATTTTGGACAAGCGGACACATCATTTAATTCCCTTCTAAATAAAACACACCCATTGTAACAAGCATGAATGGAATTGTAACTCAAGCCTAACCATCAAACTATTTACTTGACATGGTACATTGACTTTGGCAAGGTGTTATCTTTTGAAAATAGGTCAAGCTTGAGTAATGCAAATAGTTCATTAACAAATAAGTTGTTTAACCCACTTGCAATTATCAAATTCAAGAGCAAAAGGATGGCAACAAGGTAGCTAGCTAGTTGGACATCCTCCATATAATGGGGTACGAGCCTCTTAGTACATTTCAGCATAGGTCTTCTCATAATCTACCTCATGTTCTACATTCTAATTTGGAGGTTCATTGTCATTATGTACATTGTTCTCCCCTCCCGTCATATGGGCTTCCATCCCCAAGCGGCCCTCTATCATGCATGTTCCCCCCCCCCCAATGCCTTCCTTACAACTAATTGGACCTTCCAAGAGCTTTTATTACCATCCTTCCCATTTCCATATCTTGGTCAAGGCCCACCGGTGGGTCTCCCTACATATGATACCATTTTAGATCATGGTTGCTTGTGGTTGCATGAGCTCCATTGGTGGGCTTTCATCACAATTACAATGACACATATGAGAACATATAGAAGTGGATTCTTTTGGGGAACAAAACATTTATTTCAATGCTAGTTTTGAAAGTCATGAATTAGGGCTATTAATTACAACACCTAGATTATAGAAATGGTTTCCATGTTGAGCAATCAAAAATACCCTCCACTATATGGGTACTACAAAAATAATGACATCCAAATCTTCTAAAATGGTCCCTTATGGTGGACCTTGGTACAAGCCTCCCACCTTCACAATAGCATGTGCACAAGCACCTATACTTTATCAATTCCAATTGATTAGCAACAACCTCCTCTTCCATGTGAAGTTCCTTTCCCCACATTTCTAGACAATTTGAAGCATGCACAAGCCTAGTGGGCTCCATTATAACAAAGTCCTTCAAAACCACAAAAAACACATTATTTTGAATCAAGGATTTCATAATCAAATCTTTGTAGTTCACATTCCAACATTGTGTATCATGAAAAACATGACAACTTATTCCAAGAAACCGATTCATGAAAGAATTATAGGCATAATTGTTTGGTGTACACACCCTTGTTTTATGCCCCTTGACATGAGCTTTCTGCTACTACCATTTTCCTTTGAAACATGGCAAATAAATGAATTAGTTGGACTTGTTCCTTTTGTTTAGCGCTACATCCTTTGATTTTGCCCATCCTTCTACGTGGTAAGGGGCTTTTCCTTTGAATTTTTGGTAAACTAAATGGATCTCCTTTGATTTTTGGGCAACACTATGATCATAAATGGGAGCCCATCCCTTGAATGTGCATAACTTTGATATAAGAATCTCCCATTCCTCAAGCCAAGTAAATAATTATCGTTCCATATGTACATGTTAGTCACATTTCCTTTGAAAACATGTTATGTAATTTTGATTAGTTCATTGTGTGGGCCATGACTCATAAGAAGATGAGGAAAAAATGATGTATCATTACAAAATACATCATTATTTAAAACACTTTCACCTCTCACAACCATTTGAGAATTATTGGACTCGTATCAATTAGAACAATATTTTCTTCATTATAATTCCAAGACGTTCATAAAAAAGAAATATCATTATTGTCTTGCACACTTGCACTTCTTTCAATTGTTTCACAACTAATTAAGTTAAATTGGCTGAACAAAACTTCCCTTGTCATTGGCCCAAAACACTTATCAATAAAAATTATTTAGTTCTTGAAAAGTCAATGCGTTCAAATAATATTTTACTATTTTGTGCTAGACCATTATGGTGGATTTATTATATGTGAGAACATGATGCATTTGTTGTGGACAACCAACGTTTGAATAATGTTAGTTCGAGGTAGTTCACTAATGTTTTGATTTTTGTTTATGAGATCTCCTATAATGAAGATCACATTTGTTTTTTGAATGGTACTTCAATGCTCATAAGTCACCTTCACTGTAGGGTCCCCTAAACTTGCTAAATTACAAAATCTTGTTGTTAGTCTAAATAATCTTCCAACAATGTAATATGTGCGAGTTGATTTTTTTGGGTATTTGGGGTTGTGATAGATTTTATCATAACAATTCGTAACCACTAGATTTAACTTTATTTATGTTACATTATTGTCAAAGAAAAATCTTGCATGGGATCATATATCTCCATCTTTTGAAATGATCATTATATGTCATTTAGACTTATTTAAAACTACATATTGAAATATGTGCTAACAATATTTCCATTGAAGCAAAAATGTTCAAAAAAATTTAAAGCTTGTTTTTTATGTTGTTCCTTCATCAGTCAAGCATGTTCTAAAAGAAAAATAAACTTTTGGATTATGCAAGTAGTTTGAACACTTTCATGTGTACAATGTGATGTGGCTAATGTGTCAAAATATTCACATTTGTCAAAGAATAGTTGAATATGCTTTTGACATGGCCACATCTTGGAACATGTCAAAGAATATTCAATCCATGCTAGGTCAGTGTGTCAGATAATATCCTCCTAAATATTCTATAAAATATTACTCTTGTTCATGTTCACCTATTCATGCTCATGCTCATATGTTCATGAAATAACATCCCCAAGTAGTGTACAAATTAAAATGGTTTCATTCAGTTGCAGATGCTATATCAAGATTGCTAGATGTTACCAAACCATGAAAGTCCCATATGAAACCACAAATGTTTTTTTGTTCTTACTATAGCTTGTTTAACTACATGAAATTCATGACTACCTTGCCATTGGAAATTTTTTGATGCAGTATTCACAAGAGTATATGAAGAAATTAGTTTCCAAAGCCATGTTTTTCACATTACTTCAAGGCCAACAATATAAACAAAGGCATGATTAGGTGCTTGAGATGTTTACATCAAAACCAAATCCCCATAGTTCTATAAGAAATGCACCAAGGTGTGGGAGGACATTTTTCTATAGACATAACCATTATGCACAAGGATGTCTTACAATATTGTCAATCTTGTGATGATTACCAATGTATCAGAAATTTGGTAAATACCATCATTGCAAAATTGGTGACCACATTACCAACATAACCTTTCATGAAGTGGGGGTTGGATTTTATTGGCCCCATCAAGCTTGGTAGTTGTTATACCATAAATAGGTACAATTTGGTAACTATCGATTATGCTATGAAATCAATGGAAGTTGAAGCACTCGAGATCAATATGGTTGTAATCACAACCAAGTTGATTTATGAATTCATCTTTACCAGATTTGGATTCCCATTTACATTGGTGAATGATATGGGTGTGCATTTCATCAATGTAACAATTGAAATTTTCACTACCCATTTTTTGATGAAACAAACTTGTTCCATCACTTACTATCCAAGGGCAATGACCAAGTTGAATCCACCAACAAGCTAATTGGATTGTTGTTGATTAAGCTAGTTAATGACAAAAGAAAAAATTGGGATGAACATCTTTATACAATTCTCTATGTCTACATGACAACATTCAAAGTGATAACAAGCCATACCCTATTGGTTTATGGACTCCACCCCATGATGCATACAAAATATTTGCTTGATACCAGCAATTCCCAAACCTCCAAGGACTTTGCCCCAATCAAAGTTTTAATAGATTGTCAAAATTGTAAAGGTTAGATGAGTCAAGGCAAGAGGTAGTTGAGAATAAAGAAAAACATCAATGAAATCATGCTCTTTGGGCACCACAACATTATAAGAATAAATCTTTTTCTATGGGGGATTATGTCTTATGGTTCCCAAAGACAAAGAAAACATAGGAAAATTCAAAAAACAGCAGTTTGGATCATAAATTATTCAATATTGTTTGTTTAAGAATATTGTTTTACTGGTCACAGTGGAGAAATTTGATCCTAACCCCATCTCAATCAATGTCACAAAAAATTACAATGCTTCAGGTTTTTTGGATTTAGCTACCAAACGATTGAAGCTGAAATACAATGGGAAAGGGATGAGATACTTGGGACATCACACGAAATTTTTTCGAACTTGACACCATGGAAAATAATGCATGGGTTTTTTTAGGGTATACTTGGACAGAAGTTGGATCAGAAAAAAGCCCATATATCATCATTACTAGTCCCACAAGTGCATGTCACTTAAAACCCCACAAGTTGTTCAATAAGGTAACTTGCCATCCATGGGAATTTGGTAAACGTGAACCACCTCCAACAGTAGGACCATTTCTTGGCCCAGTTTGTGAGTAAGCTCAATGTTTGTAATTTGGTACTCAGATATGATATCTTCATAAGTACTGAGAACTTCTCCATACTTATGATTTAAATCAATTGAGAGGTGATCTGATAACAGGGTTATCAACATATTTCAGATCCAATGACATAACAGCAACCAATTGGCAAACCGTGAAAAAGATGAAACCAACCATAGAGTAAAAGGAAAACAAGACAAACATGAAACTGAGTAGCAGTTTTGACAACAGCAACATGTACAGTATTGAGTACTGCCCACCTACCATAACATCACACTGACTTCATCAGCTCAACAGACAACCAAGATTCAGCTCCAAGTTCCCAGAATCACATTGCAAGTCAAAAACTGTGACAAAGTCAGCAACACGGCCATGCTCATGTAATGCTAGGTTCCATTGAAACTTGTTCCATAAGGATAGTAAATTTATTGATGACTGCAGGCAGTAATCAGGTGAGATCAGAGGTCTAGAAACTGACAGAAAGTAGTTTCAAGCCCCCTCACCTGTCACACTCAAAGTGAAAATATCCAATCAAAATGCTCCAGTTCACATAACACCAGTACTGAAAAACTGTTAGTGTACAGGGTGCACACTTGCTGTCTCAAAGAGCTTCTGGGTATCCTGGGTTGAATCCTCTACCTCAGCTGTGGCCAAGATCTCTGCAGGAACTCCCACTGCATTCTCTGAGATCTCACTCTTCTCTTGTTCTAGATCTGCACTCAGGTATGCACTTGCAGCATCCACCTCACCAGGCTCACCATTCAACACATTCTTGACTTCTTTACTCTCTGTTTCCACTTCAATATCTTCCATCTCAGGATTATCTCGGGAGCTGTTACCATTCATCTGTGCTTTCTTACTTTCAACTTCTATGCCATCCTCCCTTGCCTCTCTTGCCATCCTCTGAAGCTTCAGGAAGTTTTCCTTCTTTGCCTTGAGATCTTCAATGCTCTTGGCAGCATCTCCAATGATAGTTGGGGGAGAAAGAGCAACCTTTTCAAAAGAAGTGAGTGCATCCAAAGACAGTGAGATTCTCTCCTTCTCCCTGCCTTTTGGAGCTTGTGGGGCTCTTCCCTTCTTTCCCTTTCCCTTTCCCTTCACCCCATAGCCCGCAAACCAACCTTCCAACTCCTCATCATTCCTGTTCTTCTTACACTGGATCACGTCACCCACGCCTTTAGGTGCCAGAATCTCAGCCTTTTGTGATGGGGCAGGAGTCTCCTCTGGTGTGTGTGAATATTTCTGCAGATAAGATGAAAGCTGGTCACACAAAATAATTTCATCTGTGTAAGGCTCCACAAAATTCAGCAGCTCTCTCTGCTTTCGCACCTCATCCCTTTCTCTCCTCTCAGCTTCCCTCTTCTTGTATGCTAGCTTCCGCTCTACAGCTCGCTGCTCTTTCCACTCATGCTCTCTCTCCCAGAACTCATCCTCCTTGGCCTGAAATTCTGCCCTCAATTCCTTCACCTCATCCCTCAATGCTTTCATCTTTTCAAATGCAGCATTCCTTTCATCAATCAGGGCTGGAATATCAACTGTCTGTGAGGCTTCCTTCTCCCGGATATCAGCCAGGATCTTGCGCTGCTGTTGCTCTTGATCCTTCAAGCTATTGAGGAGTTGGTCCTTCTCCTTGATTTTCTCCACCAATGCGGATCTTGAACCTTCATCATGGGACATGTTTTCCATCTGATTGGTGTAGTCCTTCACAAAGTCCCTTGACTTTGTGAGATCCTTGATCTGTTGCAGAACCTTCTTCTCTTCCTGAAGAGTCAATGAAGTGTGACTCAATCGGTACTCAAGTTTTTTAATTTCCTCATCAATCTGCTCGACTCTAACATAAGGAAGTTTATCACGAAGAGCCCAAGCTTCACCACGCCTCCTCTCTCTCTCTCTGTCAGCAATCTCAAGCTCCTCTCTCAGAGCCTTTTTAGATTCAAGAACCCCTCGAAATGTGGCACTGAGATCACTTAGCTGGCTACGGGCATCCAAGTGCTCCTGTGATGTGAAGTGCTTGTTCTGTTGCTTTCTGTCAAGTATGGTCTTTATTTCATGCACTCGAACCTGTGCTGCATCCACTTGTGAATAAAGTTTAATAATTTGCTCATCCAATGCTGCCCTGTTTGGCCGCTCCAACCTCTTTACTCTTCGGTTGGCTGCTGCAATATTCTTTTCTGGTGCTGGGGCTGCCTCTAGCTGCACTGCAACTGTTTCTATGACTCCTACCATGGTCATAGCAAGAGCCCTGGGTATCCAAACAATATTGTTTAGAGCCAAAAACAATTACACCGGGCAGAAGCAAAGAAACAAACATTGCTCATGAATTGCAGCAGTACTGCACGGAAAGCATTGAGAAGTCTATGAGGAAATGCAAAAATCAAATATCGACATATTGACTCACAAGCAGCGAAGGTAAGGAAACAAGGGCGCAGAAAGCATGCAGAAAAAATAGTTTTGTGCATGTTTAAAAGACCCATAAAAAAGAGCTCCTTGAAACATGCACAAAACTGCAAACACTCAAGGCCTAAAGTACAAACGGATTCTTCCGCCCAGAGCAATCAGGCAGCTATAACATCCTTTGTGACAAAATAACTAACACCCGATTGCACGAAAATCGCAGCAGTCTTCGGCGACATCAAAGACAAAGAAGAAAAGGGGAAGAGATTGAAGTTCAACAACCACATAAAAGGAAAATAAGCCAAAGAAACGGGGAAAAGGAAGTAAGGAACAAAACCGGATCTAAGTAACAGATGGAAAGAAGCGGCGAAGACGAGCAACTCAGCCAGTCGCCTTGGAAAACGCTCGGCAGAAGCAACAGCAGCAGCAGAATGAAAGGTAGATCTCAATAAAGAAACGACACGGTCTCGGAGCTCAATAGACCCAGAACAACCACCCCCCCCCTCTTCGACTCACAACTACGAGCCATCCAACACCAGAGAAGACGAAGCAAAACGGTGGGTGAAAAGGATGTGTAGCTGCTAAAGAACCCACAGAAAGGAGCGACGGAACCATGGAATTTGCATATATCAACAAAAAAAAAAACCTAACAAAACCCAGAACAAGAAGAAGGAACTAAGCATGACCAACAAGACGCGGGAAATGGAGAACCCAAAAAGAGAGCACTGGAGCAGCAATCCGACGAGCACGGCACAACAGTAGAGCACATACCTCAAGCCGCCAGAGCTTGTATCGGCGCGACCCGAGAAGCAAAAGAAGAGAAACGACGACGACAAAGCACAGAAGAGTCGCAAACCTCGCGAGAAAGCGCACAAATACGAAACCCTTGGAATAGAAAAACAGAGACGGAAGGGAGACCGACGAGGACAGGAATTAGGGTTTCCTGGGGAGAGCGGCTTGACATTTTTCACATATAGGATTTTGACGGCCGATTCTGCATACACTACTTTTAAGGCGTCTTACATTGCAGGAGAAATCCTTCTAGATAAAATCGCCAGTTTTGACATAAATGCTATCTATTAAGAAACCACAGATCTAATTTTAGCAGAATCTGCCATCAAAACTTCCTTTATCCTAGTAAGGCGCCCACTAGGGCGCATTCTGCAGCTAGTTTGCCTTTAGGTTTCGGCCTTGCCCTAGAGGCTCCCTAGGATGAAGAATGCCTCGGGGAGTGCTTTATGTCGTACATTAAATTCAGGTGGGAGACTGTTAAGCCCCTTTTCCACACTCATTAATATGGACAAATCGGCCTGCCTTGTCAATTCTGCAGGTGGCCAACTTTGCTGCCCTCCTCTCACCTTCCTCAACCCTCCCCAGTGCCCACTGTGGGATTCCTGCCTATAGTGCCAGAGAGCGGGCTATCCAGGACGGATTCCGGCTCCCAGCTCATCACCAAGTGACTTTCTGGGAACCAGAATCCACCATGGGCAGCGGACTGTCTCGTCATAATAATCTCGGGCCGGGCACTTCCACTATACAGAGGGCATTTCAGTTTCTAAAATGACCTTTGTACAAGGGGAGGGTCTGCCTCCCCTTGTAATTATTGCAATTATCACCTTTGTCTTGTTACACACTTTCAGCTGATGCCTCAAGGTATTTCAGCTTCGACCTCGGGCTTTGCATCAGTGTTGGGCGGGTATTTGACTTTGGAATGTTAACTGGGTCCGGGTGCATTAAGGATTTTTTTTAAAGAATCGCCCGGGCCCAAGTTTTAGAAACTAGTGATGAGTGGATATGAGCCAAGGGCAAGGATTCAGTTACATGATTGAATCAGGTATATAGCCCGATTAATTGAAAAATACTCAGATGGGTATACCTAAGTTACTTGACCATGTTATTGACAAATCCCTTTTTGACAACTGGGTTCAGGTCTTTGACAAATACAAAGCCTTGTGTCTTTGCATTTTTTAGGAAGTAAATATGTACAAAACCCATTTATAAGCTGGAGTCTTCGACAAATACAAAGCTCAGGTCCAACCCAGGTTTTTGCACTTTCAAATAGCTAAGAACATGCTACAAGAAGAAAATAAACAACCTCAATTGAGGTAGGGTCATTGATGTTTTTTGAAGTTTTTGAACTAAAAAAATTTCTACGTGCATTTAAACAACTAAACTCTTCTAAAGATCAATACTGAATATTGAATCGGATTGAATCTTTTTTGTCATGTTATACCTAGTTGTAGGTTCTAGGAAACTGTTTTTAAAATCATTTCTGAATAATGAATTAGACTAAAAAATTTCTGTCATGTTATACTTTATTTTAGGTTTTAAGAAACTCTTCCTTCATTCCATCTTCCATTTAGTCCTCAAATCCCATCCATCAAACTATCAACAAACTGAAAATAAAACAAACTCACAAACAACTATCAAACAAGACACATAAAAACAAACACCCAACATTGGGAGCAACCAACATGTAATTTGATTTCTAAAATACATAGAAGCCACACACTAAACATCCAAGACCAAAAACACAAGACTTCCAAAATCAAAATCAACAAATTTCCAAAATCAGATAATATAGTAGACTTCTAAGACTAGAAATAGTAGACTTCCAAGACCAAATATAATAAAATTCCAAAAGATATAGAAGCCAACCAAAACATTTAGTTGAAACTTGAAATTTGACACTTAAGACTTGAGACATAGAAGACATTATATATTTTAACTTCACATCAAATATCAAACTTGCAAGAGACAAAGAATCCACATACATACACCTAACATCCACAAAACATGATATCCCTACAACACATCTATGAAATAAAAAAGATAAACCTTTGAAAAAACATAAGAAACATTAACCAACATATTCAAGATTGAAAACATTGAAGACACAAAATAAATTTAAAACATACACCTAGAAGAAGCAGATGAAAGAAATACCCGTAAATCTCTATGCAACCATGTGAATTTTCGCATCACTAGATATAAGCACTCACAAGCCTGCAAGCCTTTATGGAATTTCGTTGATTTCCCCACCATTAGATGCAATGAATTAGCGGTCCCACAAGTCCCAATGTCACCTCGTTGATTTCCCACTAGTGGATACAATGACTTGTGAGCTCACAAATCCCTATGTAACTTTGTCGATTTCCCCACCACTTGCTACAACATAACTGCATGCCCACAAGTTCCCCAAATAACCCCATCAATTTCCCCCTCCACTAGATTCAACAAACTCATGGACCCATAAGTCCTTATCTAACCCCATTGATTTCCCCCACCACTATATATAATGCACTTGCAAGTTCACAAGTCCCTTCATTACCTTAGGCATTTAACTACGATTGGATATGAAAGGTTATATGTCTTGCACAAAACATAAATGGAAACCTTGACATTCTATATTTTAAACTTAAACCCAAGTAACCAACAAGAACACCATGAAAAACAAGGACCAAATAATACACCAAGAAATTATCAACCCTTCATAGTGTGGAATCATGGATTAATTTGCCTAAAATTTTAAACCATGACAAACGATTCAAGCAAGGTGCAAAACAAAAGAATTCAAATAATGAAATAGAACCAAATTCCAAAGTAAGAGACCCAAGACACAAAGCTACCAAAAGTAGATTGTTTTTCCCTTTGAACCTTCATTGCTTTGTGTGTGCCTTCAATCAATAAAAACTTACAACAGCAAGGCACAAAATAAAAGAATTGAAAGAATGAAATAGAACCAAACTCCAAAGTAAGAGACAAGACACAAAGTTGTCGAAAGTAGGAGAGTAAAAAGTTCTTCCCCTTGAACCCTTTTTGCTTTGTGTGTGCTTTCCATTAAGAAAAACTTGAAGGAGCAAGGTGCAAAACAAAAGAATGAAACTAAAACCAAACTCAAAAGTTAGAGCCCAAAATGTTGCCAACAATCACCAAATATCTATTGGAAACCCTTGTCCTCCATTAATGAAACACAACAAAACTCCAAAATTAGGGACCAAAAATGTTGCCAACAATCACCAAATAGATGACATGAAATAAAATGATTTAAACAAAAAAAAATACAAAGCTCTAGAACCACTTACCTTTTTATAATTCAATGGGTTCTATAGCATCCATGTTCCCATAAACGAAAATTGATTTGTCCTAAAACCTTTAGTAGTTAGTAATTTTCATTCATAGTTTTGATGATACATTGATAAAAAGCTCAAAATGAATGTTGCAAGTTGTAAGCTATTGTGGAAAATGAAAGAGACATGTGCATTCCAGACTGTAAACACAAAGTACAAACCACAAGCTCCTTAATTTTAACCTTACTATGTTGAAAGGGTATAAATTGGGTATTAAAAGGGTATCCAATTTTTTGGGGGATACCCTTCCCATTATTTCCCTTCATATTGGCTATGATTATAACTATTTGAATTTATAAAAGTTTTGGTTATGAGGTGAAGGCAAGTACCAACTTTTTAAAATGCTTGGGTACAAGGTGGGGCCAATTTTTTAAAAACTCAACACCTAATATATATATATATATATATAAGATGTGATGGACATATATACCTTGGATAAACCTTGATTAATATCTAATGAACCCTCAAATACCCACTCAACATTCTTCTGCACTACCAAATGATGCATATTACAATTTAAACTTCGAGCTTTGCCTTTGGTTCATATGGTGTAATGCCCTACTACCAAGGCACTACCCTATAGATAAAACTTAACTTGGGCTTTGCCTTGTTTCACATTACCAAATGGTGAAAAATAATGAGTTTTTTTTTGGGGGGGGGGGATTAATCATTCAATAGTTTGTTGAAACGTTTTTATTTTTCTATTAAATGACATGCAACATAGTGGGTAGTTTTGTAATCTATAGGTTAGATCAAATGTCCATTACAATTCCAAAAGATTTTCATATGTTCACATCATTGATTGTAATCTTGACAGTCTTTTTTTCAAGAAGTGCAATTGTAGTTCTATGTAACTAGCACCCTATTTTGTATCATTATTTTTTTGCAATCTATGGAAGTTAAAATGATTGGGAGATTTTAATGATAGTGTAAATTGGGATGATGTTATGTTCACTTTACATTGTGCCCATATGAAACACATTTGAATGACTTGCCAACAAGGTTTTGTTAGTTTTTTCTGTTAAAGTTTTGGATTCCATGCATTGCATTTTGTTTCATTTCGCCTAAAATCATGTTACTTTTTTATGTTTATGGAATCTAATCAAGCTTTGGTGTATAAAAAAGGAGTACTAATGAACTTCTTGATCATCTATAACACTATTTCAAATGAAACAATTTCATTGTTAGAGTGTTAGAAATCAAGATCAGTGAAGAATTTGACCCAAAGCAAGAGACATCAGATCAAAGTAGCAAAATGGTGCCTTCAACAACAAAACCAGAAGATTTTTATGTTAAACCAAATATGTCATTAGAGGATAAGGTTTATCTAGAAACCTATTATCATCATAACCAAGCTAATATTGAAGTGGATGAAACATCGGCCAAAATACAAATATAGAATCTTTAGATAGCAAGTTGAACTTTGATTGGAGAACAACTTGTTAAGTTGAATTTAGGCACAAAGGCAAATCCACATTATAGTTCAAGGTTAATGCATAATTGACAAAGAAGAAAATTGAGGAGCTTCAGATGTTATTTAAGGAGTTCAAAGATGTGTTTACTTGGACTTATAAGGATTTGAAAGGCAAACCTCCATAATTGGTTCAACACAAAATTGAATCAGATGCCTCAATACCACCAACACATCAAGTAAGATACAAATTGAACCTTAACTATGTTAAACTATCAAACATGATATTGACAAACTATTAGCAACGTCATTCATTCAACCAATAGAGGAGGTTACATGGTTATCACCTATAGTGGTAGTGCCTAAGACAACTGGAAATTTAAAAATCTGTGTGGATTTCAAAAAGTTGAATAAGGTAACCAAAAAAAATCCTCATGCTTTACCATTCTTTGATGGAGTACTAAACACTATAGCATGGCATGAAGCCTATTCATTTTTAAATGGATATTTAGAATACCATCAAATTTTTATAGCCCCTACAAATAGATACGAAACAACCTTTATAATAGATTAGGGAGCTTTTGTTTGGATGGTGAGGCCATTTGGTGTGAAAAATGGGCAAAAACTTTCCAGAGAGTAGTCAATAGAGCTATAGAGAGTACTTAGACAAGTTCATGAAGATATTTCTAGATGACTTCACAGTCTGTAATGATATGGAGTCATTTGATGAAACTCAGACTTTGCTTTCAAAATTGCATAAAATATAAAATCAATCTTAACCTAGAGAAATGTGCTTTTATAGTATTTTCAAGATTGATTTTAGGGTTCATAATTTCCAAGGAAGGAAAAATATTAGACCCTAAGAAAGTTCAAGTAATAGTGAATATGCCAGTACCTATAAACCCACAACAGATTCAAGTCTTTAATGGTATGGCTTAATTTTATAGATGTTTCATCAAGAACTTTGCCTTTATCATGGCACCAATCACAAAGTTGATGAGGAAAACAAAGCCCTTTATCTGGACCATAAAGTGTTAAGAAATTGGGATTAAATTAGGCAAAAATACATGGAAAAACCAATTTTGATACCTCCAAATTAGCAATTGGAATTTCATGTGCACGTAAATACATCATTATTGGCAATAGGTGCAATGTTGGCACAAAACCCGATTGGTAAGTATGACAAATTTATAATATATGCCTCTAGATTACTAAATAAAACAGAGCAAAACTATATTACTATAGAGATAAAAACCTTAGTAATGGTTTATGTTTTGCATAAGTTCAGACTTTTTTGTTGGGAAACAATTTTTTTTTAATGTAAACCACATGGCTTTAGTATATTTGGTCAATAAACCATTAATGTCTGGAAGGATAGCCAGATGGTTATTATTATTTTGGAATATAAATTCACAGTAGTTTATGAGCCTAGTAGAACACATGTGATAATGAATGTTTTATCGAGATTACTAGATAGTTCAAAACCATTGGGAATTCTAGACCAAATTTTGGATGCAGGAAGTGAAAAGCTACTTAGAGATAGGTCATATGTCATAAACTCTAAACTTAGTTCAAAAACAGAAGTTGGCCAGAAATGACGCACTCCCAAGTCCCTTGTTGAACCCACTTGAAGGTCCAACTATGTGTAGTTGCGGAAAGTTGGGACTTGAGGGGCGCTCCTGACTTCCAGCACTAAAGAGGGGTAGAGGGGCGTGCTAGAAGTCCCGAGAGTTAGACTAGGAAGATGGACTAGAAGATCAAGCTTGAATCTGCATCCAAGACCAATATTGTAGTAGTTACAACCAAATTTTTATATGAGTATATTTTGACCACATTTGGAGGTCCTTTGACCATAGTTATAAATCAAGGAGTACATTTCATCAATGATATAACAAAACATCTAACAAATTTTTTTTTGTTAAAATATGTCAATTTAACTACCTATTATCCACATGGCAATGGACAAGCAGAGTCTACTAACAAAGTCATTGGTAGATTATTGACCAAGTTAGTTAATGAAAAAAGAACAAATTGGGACAAGCATTTGTCCACAATTTTGTTAGTCTATGGTTTACATCCTTTAATGCCAATAGAATATGTTCTATAAGCTATTAGTGGGGACCAAAAGATGCATAACCAACTAAAGTATTAATTACTAGATTATAGAGTTGGAAAAGTTATAGGAGAATAGATTGGAGGCTCAAAATAATGTTGGAGCAAACTAATGGAGTAGATTTTTGTGGAATCAATAAAAACACACAAATAAAAAGTTCCAATTTGGCGATTATGTTTTGTGGTTTCCTAAGGGAGAAAAAACACACCCGGGTAAATTCAAAAAAATATGGTTTAGTCCATTCAAGGTACAATATTACTTACCCAATTATGTTATTATTCTTGTTTATGTTACAAATTTTGAACCAAACCCAGTATTGGTCAATGTTAACAAGTTGAAACCATACAAATATGTGGATCAAACATTGAAAAGAATTCAAAATTCAAAGAATTAAATGTCTTTATAGTCCATAGATTCAAACCACATGGAAGAGAAATATGATGAAAATATAGAATTTCAGATAAAAACAAAGATCATTGGTATTGATCAAACAATAGCATCAAAAGGAGCCTTAGTAAATCTTATGAGTTAGCATGTTATGAAAATATTCAAATACCATGAGTACATAGTTTCACAATCACTAGATTATAGGTTAGATAAGTCTATCACATCAAAATAAAACTCTGTCGATTTGATGATTCAACATGAGACATAAAAAGTTTGTAATGTAGACAACACCAGGTCATCAAATTTAGAGTTGTCATCAAAACAACCTACTGCCACGTCCATAAAGTTACATGGTCACCATGCATTAACTATAACCCATACTGTTGTCAGTATGAACTTTAATAGAAGATGACAAGTGTAAAAAAAACAAAAAAAAACACAAATCATTAAGACATTAACCCTAAAGTGAAAAGTGAGACATCACTTCACGAAACAAGATGATTACATTTTAGAAAGTGGCAAACAACATAGCGTCTCTTCCTTTTCATTTTCTGTAAACAAGTCTCTATCATTTTTTGTCTCCAGAATGAATATAGAATAAAGTTTTGGTGAGAAAGTGCAAAAACAATCTAAAGAAAGATTACAAAAGTTGAGAGAAGGAAAACAAGAGACAGAGAGAACAACAGAATATTGCCTTTACAATCTAGGTTTCCAAAAAGAGGTATATCATTTCCTTTTCTTATTTATTCTTCTTCTTCCTCTCAGAGATCTTCTACATTATTTAAGTTTGAAAAAAATTTGAAGCAAGTAGAAAAAATGATAGAGATTGCAAGGAAACTTTGAAGAGATACAATTTCAGGAAGCCCAAAAGAAAGGTAGGTATAAGTGAGCAAGTTGGTTCAATTTCCATTTCTGCCTCGAAAGAGGAGAAGCAGAAGGACGATTTGCAACAATATCAAGCAACGCCATCCACAAGAGGAGCCTACCTAGGAACAAATTTAATGAAAGTCCACATTCCAAACAAGAAATGCACTAAAAGAACAAATCAATAAATAATGGTGTTAAGGGAGTAATTACTTGTGGTAATTATTAGTTGGTATATTTCTATTTACTTAGTTACTGTTTTAGGAATTATTAGCTAGATTACATAGTTTTTATCACCATTTGAATTTGAATAGAACATATGACTATTTTTTGTGGAAGATATATCTTGGAAGAAGAGGAAGAGATGAAAACCCATGATATCATTGTAGAACATGGAGCTTTAATGAATTATGAAATAAATTTAATTTAATTTTTGAAAAAGCTTTGTTTTTATGGTTAGAATTCGTCGTTTTGGTGTTTTGATCATACTTTCATTATTGGATTTAAATTTTGTAACTAGTCATAAGTAGATATGAATGAAAAAACTTTGTTATTATTAGTTAAATTGCATTTTCATTCAAATTTTTTACTTGAATATAGGATTAAAGATTTTGTATTTACCATTTGGTGACCATTCTAGGGCCTGAATGCAAAGTGAATTTTAGAATGTTGTTTATGTCTTGTTGTTGAAATTTTTGTTTTTATAAAGAGATAATGAACTTCAGTTTCATTTTTTGCATTTTTTTTCAAATCTTGATCATAATTTGTTTTTTAGGAAGCTGATCCAAATAGAGTAGCTAATTGTGAGGATTTTGTTATAATGTAAAAGTTTGTTTAGATTTGAATTAGGATGTGGAAAGATGGAAAATCAAATTGTAACTAAAAGTTTGAGGACACAATTAAATCAAATTATAGTACACAAACAAATGGAAAGTGGCACTATCATTAGCAACAATTTGAGTGTAGATCATGTAGGTTAACGGTTTGAAACACCTATAAGAGTTTTTCAGACAAAACATAGACATCCATGGACAGAAGAGCGACTTGCAGGCCATAGAACACCTCAAGCAAAACTAATTATTCTTCGTGAAGTGTAAACTAGTGAAGCATAAAGGTGCATTAATAGTTTGTTGCAAAGTTCTAGGAGGGACGAACGTTAGATTGAAAATGTAGATTCACATGTTGAGTTTAAATGAAGGAGTCAAAAATCTAAAGCTTGACAAAGAGTTGTATTGGAATCAATAGATATGATACAACAACATATCTCTGATGCTTTGATTCAAGAAGAAGAATAGAGATTCAACAAGTTAGAAAGGGAGGAAGTAGTACCAAGGTTTAGATATGCTTCACCTCTTTATTATTAAGACGATCAGGATAATGAAAAGTTTGAACAAAGAGCTCAAAATTTTGAACCTTCGATTCATTATGTCGTTGAGCAAGAAGCCACAACTTAGGGTATTAAAATGTCTAGAGGAGTTGAACCGGTACTTGTAACTAGACAAGAAATTATAATCTTACCAAGAGTAGAACCAACAATAGTAGAAGGTGTTCCTATGGTTGTAAGAGTGAGGTACAATGAACCCAAATTTAATGAATAGAATGGAAGCATAGTTAGAGGAGTTCCAAGGGATTAGAGTAAAAGAATTCACAGTGTGAATAGAGCTCCAAGACCTAATTCTCCACGTTGCACATACTGCCATCAAATTGGACATCAAATTAATGAATGTCCATTTATTGAAAATAATGCGAGGCAAGGATTTGTTAAACATTTATAAAATTTGAATTTGAAACTTGAAAGAGTAGGGAATCATGGACATATTGAACTAAATGGTATGTGCCATGAGAGGGCCAAAATTCCATATAGACTTAGAAAATAAATCTAAAGAAAAAAAGAGTGGAAATGAAAGCTCGGATTATGGAAGATGTAGTACTTGTTTATATAGCTCCTATATTAAGTCTGTTGCATCAAAATCATATTGGAGTTAGTTATGCATCAACTTCAAATTTTAGAATGGAACTAGTAAGATTTGTGCCATTATACTATGTGGCAATGCCCCAATTAACTATCTAGTTATTCACAACTTGTCGATATATAATTCATAGATAAATAAATAACTAAAATACTTTAAAATATTTTGTTACTTAAAAATCTAGTTGAATTATACATAATGTGATTAATGTTTTAAAAAATAATAAAAATTTAAGAACTAAATTTTTATTAAAAAATCAATTATAAATAATGAACTAACAATTGTAATTGAAAAATAAATTTTATGATTTTAAAATTTTTAAATATTAAACTAGTTACATTAATTACCATATAATTACATTAATTGTTGGTCAAGTAATTTTTTTCTATTAGTAATTATTAACTAGAAATATAATAATTTTCTAAAGATATCATTAATTTTTATGATTACAATAAAATTATCGTAAAAATATTTATCATAGATATACAACTAATTTTTTTTTAAAAGTTAAATTATTTTATAATAAATCTTGGAATTAGAATCCTTACAATCATGATTTTAACTACATTATAATTTTTCCAAAAAAATCATTAAGATTTAAAGTTATAAATTACAGATTATGAATAATTATGTTCAATTAAGAAATAATTATGCATATACTACAATTAATTTTTATCTGAAGTAATTACAATGATTTTAAAGTAATGTAATATTATTATTGTAATCTATTTCTTTTATTATAAGAATATAAATTATACAATACAAAAATCTATGTTGTAACAATAATTATTTAGTATAACTCATAATTTATTATTATTATTATTTATAATTATTTATAAAAGTGATGTATTATTATAATTGGTAAATACAAAATCTCTAATCTTATATTTTGGTCCAAAATCTGAATTGAAATTCAATAAAACTAATACTAACAAAATATGTTCATTCAGATTTACTTAAATTTAGTTCCAAAATTAAAATCCAGTAATGAAAATATGATTAAAAAAACCTAAAATTAATAGTTTTGACTATGGAAACAAAGCTTTTCCAAAAATCAAAACATATTTCTTTCATACTCCATTAAAGCTCTATGTTCTAAAATGATGCAATGGGTCTTCATCTTTTTTTTTTCTCCAAAAATATATTTAAAAAAACATAGTCCTATGTTTTATTCAAATTCAAATGGTGATAAAAATTATGTAATATAGTTAATAATTTTTATAAACAGTAACTAGGTAAATAAACATATACTAAGTAATAATTAACACATGTAACTACTTCCTTAACATTAAAATCACCAAGTTTAGAAAATATGTTCTAGCTCCAATGATTCCAAAATATAGCAGGATTCCTAACTTTTTTTACTTTCCTCTTGAGCTAGTTGCCAAATTTGGGTAAGTCCTTTTGTGGATGATCACCAGACCACCTACTTCACAAAATTGAAAACAAATAGCTGTGGATACCTTGTTTGTAGATAGCTGTTATACATCGAACTCTTATTCACTTAAGATAATTAAGAAAAAAAAATCAAACCACCAAATCCAACAATCCCATTAGCCTGAATTTTTTTTCTTCAAGCCCCTTTCTACCATTTCCATTGGTCCTCTAAACTTCTCACAAACATACAAAACCCTATTACACAAAATCTAGCAATTTCATTGGCCATAACATGTTTTCTTTGCATCTAGATGCAAGCCTAT